>Ga0265797_10002279_pt1 | contig 32524 bp, 31 predicted proteins | sample P2T30metagenome_FD_192433 | JGI IMG/M metagenome (GOLD analysis project Ga0265797, IMG submission 192433) | Plant litter microbial communities from East Loma Ridge, Irvine, California - P2 T30 | ecosystem: Environmental > Terrestrial > Plant litter > Unclassified | place: USA: California... | reverse complement strand
GGAAATCCACAGCACTCGATTCCTCTCCCGCAACGATCCAATCTCCCAGATGCGACAGCAACTGCCTCTCCACAACGCCAAAGCATCTATGCGCCTGCGCCTCGTACCTCTGGTAAGCGTCTTCGTTCTTGACGGCGTTGTAGTGGCGGAACCAATTGCACTGCCCGATCATCGGGCCCATCGTGCTAGTCAGGAAGCTGACCCACTGCTCGATCTCGACCTTGCCCTTTTCGCCGGTTTCGGGCTTTGCGCTGAACTTGTTGTCGTGGTCGTACACCCTCAGAAGGTACTTCAAACAAGCCATGCTCTCCCAGCTAGTGACGTTGGTGTTGGGATCTTGAAGTGCCGGGACACGGCCATTTGGGTTGATAGCGAGGAATTCGGGGCCCTTGACGCCATGAGCGTCGGCGGCGAACGTCCATAGCTTGACGATGTAGGGTAGGCCGAGAGCTTCGAGGAGGATGGCAACTTTGTAAGGGTTCGGGCCCGTTGCGTGGGCGTGTAGCATCAAGGGCTTCAAAGTGCTCGAAGACATCTTGGGGTGGTCGTGTATGACAAGAGCGATGCCTGTGACGTGGACAATTGGCGGAGAAGAGGGAGTTGAAGTGTTCACAGGATGGTTCGATGTGTTGAGAGAAGATCGAAGCAACAGATACAGGATACCTTTTTAAGAAGGTATCAAGGTCCGGAATGATGTGCTGATTTCTAACACACTTCTCCAAAAGCATATCGATGACTACATCGACCGATTCGACCATCGCATTGATAATGATCCCGCAGACCGGCCGCTCATCCCTACGCAAGTATTTGTCAGAGGGAGTTTCAGACTGAAAATCGCGCAGAAACAAGACGTGTGCCAAGATTGCACGTTCGAGGCATCTACAATAATGGCACAATGTGTGCTGTAAGGCACCTACTTTTCTTAAGCGTTTGTAAGCAAAACCCGCTGTGGGGCTTTGAGGCACCTACTTTGGGCCCCACACCTCCTATAAGGCACCTACTATAAGGCACCTACTTTCTGAGCAGAACTCTTCGCACAAATTTGGTGATGTTCAAACTATGTTAACTATTGTAGTCTGTCTGGATTGCTCATCAGCAAGTCTCAATGCTTCGTTTGCTGCGCTATCATTCAACATCCTTGTGATCGAGAACAAGGGTATCGATGGACGCCTGTTATTGTGTATGATTTCGATGACGTTCAATGTTCTCGCGTGCTTGGAAGTTAGATTTTCGACGGCCCTAATCGTACGTCATGTTCGGTCGTTGGTAATCGGGGTAAAGGAGAGTCTACAGAGTTCGCACCAAGCATTTTTTCGCAGCAGAGGTCTACATAAATTTCCAAACAACCCATGAACTCATCAACATCGAATTACCACAAACCATCACGACCAGCACGCAAGTTCCAAATGTCGTCCCCACTCTTCATGCCGATTGCCATCGGACAATGCAACCTCCAACACAGAGTCGTCATGGCACCCATGACACGCTTCCGCACAGATTCAGACCACGCTCCACTGCCCATCACCAAAGAATATTATAGCCAACGATCTCACACTCCAGGGACGTTGCTCATCACCGAAGGAACAGCAGTATCGGAAACGCTCGTCGGCCTTCCTCAATGGGCGGGTTGCTGGAAAGAAAGCCAACTGGACAAATGGAGAGACATTACCACTGAGGTCCATTCCAGAGGCTGTTACATCTTCTTGCAACTCTGCTGTACCGGGCGTACGGCTGATAAGGGATATCCCAAACTTTCCTCCGGCAACACACCCTTAGAACCAGGCGCCAGCAATATCGAGACCGAAGACGATGCAAGTCCACCGAAGCCGATGGCAGAACAAGAGATCCAGGATGCGATCAGAGATCATGCCATTGCTGCTCGCAATGCTATCGATGCAGGATTTGATGGAGTCGAGCTCCACGGCGCCAATGGCTATCTCATCGACCAATTCATCCAAGAGTCGTGCAACAACCGGACTGACAGCTGGGGCGGCTCTGTCGAGAAGCGGTCTCGATTTGCCCTCGAGGTGACCGCAGCAGTCGTCGACGCCATCGGAGGTGATCGCGTTGGCTTCCGTATCAGTCCATGGAGTACTGACCACTCGATCAAGCCCCGGAACCCGGAAGCGCAATACACTCACTTAGTGACTCAATTGCAGCAGTTCGGACTCGCTTACCTCCATGTTATCACTTCGCGGGTGGACAACTGGACTGAAGTGGACCGCGTGAAACCTCTGGACTTTGTTTTCGAGAACTGGACGAAGAGCGTGCCGGTTATTGTCACGGGCGGTTTTGACAAACAGTCAGCAGAAAAAGCAATTGAGGACGATTTTAAAGAGTTCAAAGTCGCCATTGGCTTTGGCCGGGCTTTCGCTTCGACGCCGGACCTGGTCGCTTGTTTGAAGCAAGGCATCAAGCCGATTGCTTTCAATGGTGACTTGGCGTATACACCTGGCACGCCGGAGGGATACATTGACTATCCGTTTCTGGCTGATAAGTAGCTAGAACTCTAGATACTCATCATGCATTTTGTCCAAATGCGAAATATGAAGAAGCAAGCGGCAAGATCGTACCTCATGCCCACGCAGAACCTTTTGTCGCTTCGAAAGCTGAAAAGCCGGCCGTTGCCCACGAAGGGTTCCTCACACGTGGAACGGGCAAGGTTGCCGCGTGCATCGGCGCGGTTAACAACAGGGGGTTTCGTGGACTAGGCGAAGAGAGAAGCCTCTGTATAGGGTTTATAGTAGCTCGTTCAATCAAGAAGTACAGTATCAAGAGTGTAAAAGAACATCAGGAAATCCAGTATCCAGAAACCTTCCCCATTCCTGCAGTCCTCTTCTCATCACATCAGTGTCGTTGACATAACCAATCCTGATAAAGCCCTTGAATTGAGGACCAAAGCCCTTATCTGCAGGGAGAAGCATCACGCCCGTCTTCTCTTGCAATATTTTGCAGAATTCTTCGGCCTGGACCAGCTTGCCATCTCTGCTCACCTTGATCAAATCTGTCGTTCCTGCACGCGGTCGTACCCATGACAGGTAACGACTGTGCTCTTTGACAAAAGCGTCAAGCATGTCGGCATTGGTCTGCGCTAAGCGTAGGTTGCGTGCGATCAAGTGCGGTCTTGTGGGCGAGCCAAGCGCATACGCAGCCACACATTGGTCGAGGTGGCTGACTGAGATCGTCGTGTAGTCTCTGACAGTCGAGCAGCGTTCGATGATGTCTGGGTTGCGGCTGGCGATCCAGCCAACCCTGATACCAGCGAGACTGTATGCTTTAGATAAGCTGCTCGTTGCCAGTACGTTGGGGTATCCGAAAGAAAGAATCGAAGGAGGATACTCGTCCTCTGATAGCCCGTGAAAGAGCGGGCGGTACACTTCGTCGCAGTGTATGATGATGTCTCTTGGCTTCGCAATGTCGACGATGCTCTGAAGGAAGGACTTCGAGAGCACGGTGCCAGTCGGATTTTGTGGGTTGCTGCAAGATGTTCAGTCAGCCTGTATCTCAGCCAGTTCTCTCTCGATTGAAAACCTACTTGAGGACAATGAGTTTGGTCTTTGGTGTGATTTTTGCAACAAGATCGTCCAAGTCTGGCAGCCAACCATTTGCTTCCTTGCACTCCCAGAAATCTACCTCAGCGCCTGCAAATTGAGGAACACTGTAGAGCTGTTGGTATGTAGGGAACTGGCAGATCACATGGTCGTCCTTGGTCACAAGAGCCAAGGCGGCGATCGTGTTGGCAGCGATGGCCCCTGGGGTAATCAAGACGTCTTGCACCCCGATGCTGTCCGTAGACTCAGCTGCGTAAATCTCTGCAATGTTCTCGCGGAGCGGAATGAGTCCATGGATCTCTCCGTAGGTCTGTTTCTTGTTGACGTCGAAGATGTCATTTGCTGTCGTGACCTTGTCTGCAGACAAATGTATGAGTTCTGCCACAGAGATGCTTGAACAGCAGGTTTCTGCCAGCTGATATGTCGCCGAGGTCTCGTACGCATCCATCCACTATACAAAAGTCCAAGTTAGCTAAGAAGCGTTATCATTATCGAGTATGCGAACCCTCCTCCAGATCAACTAACTTTTTCGACCTCGAACGGTGGGAGCGGCGCCATGTTGTGGGAGAGAGGTTGCCAATTCAAAAAGGTTTGTAGCAGATGGCAAGGATGCAGGCTGGCAAGAAAGACTGTAGCTCAACTTGTGGGCTTTTATGTCCCTTTGACTTTGCTGTCCAACTTCAGTTCACCCGGGATCGGACATCGTTGACGTAAAGCCGCTGGTCAAATTGGAAGAAACCGCCAGTTGCGAGCCAACGTAGTGCCGGTGCAATACCAAACATGACCTGCCGTTTCGGAAGATCGGGACTGTGATCTCGTTGCAATGTGTGGAACGTACACATGAGGCCGTCGAGCCCTAAGATCTAGCAGGGTGCCTCCACCACAAGCCAGCCAATCAAGTTGGACAGTTTCAGCGGAGACCCGCTTCGTTCGCTGACTCCTGCCTCACGAACTTCGCCAAGAACATCTCGACTATGACGGAGTGTCGGATGCAAATGTTGCACTGGATATGACAAAACGTCCAGCCGTTCGCGATCAACACGCATTTTTAGCCGAATGGGTCCGGTTCTCGGACCCGCATGCAGAGATTGATGGCTACCATGAAGTGCTTTCGTCGTGTATCTGGCATCCTTCCATGGTCGTCGAGACTGGGTACAGAGCAATAACACACTCGTCGGTGAAGACCATTCGCAATGGAGTTGCCCCGGACCATAATCGACCTTCGCAAAGGCTCACCAGCGTCTAAACTTCTTGCAGTAGACATCTTAACCTCCGCATTCAACACCATCATGCGCGATCGAACCACATCAACCAGATGTCTCGACTATGGACCGGGCGCTGGCGATGACTCCGTACGCAATACCATCACGAACTGGCTGTGTCACCGGTATTCAAATCTGAATCCCAATAGCGAGCGTGTTGCGGTGACCGCAGGCGCAAGCCAGAACATCTCTTGCATCCTGCAATGCTACACAAGTCTGGAGTGTACCCAGGCCATCTATCTTGTGGCACCAACATATCACCTTGTCTGCGACATCTTTGAGGACCATGGATTCACTGGGCGTCTGCAAGCTATTCCGGAGGACGATCAAGGTGTGGACATAGATCTGCTCGAAATAAAGATACGTGCGGATTTCGAGCGCATGACATCGGTATGTCTCTGTGTGCTCCAGTTGATGGTGATGTTGAATGAGTTAAGCAGGTCTCAAAAGCCGCTCGTCCACATCGGAAGTGTTACAGCAGCGTGATCTACTGCGTCCCAACTTTCTCGAATCCGACAGGAACGACAATGACAATGACCCGCCGCGAGCAGCTTGTGCGTCTCGCCCGAAGATACAATGCTCTGATAATATCTGATGACGTGTACGACTTCTTGAACTGGGGCCCAGTACCGCCTCTTCCTCGCCTCGTCGACATTGACGCTGTGCTTGATGGAGGACCGTCCACCCCCTTCAGCAACACTGTCAGCAACGGATCGTTCTCGAAATTGCTAGGTCCTGGGTTGCGCACTGGCTGGGCGGAGGGATCAGCGGCGCTCATGCATGGCCTATCTCTTTGTGGATCTAGCATCAGCGGAGGCCCTCCGAGCCAGCTTTCTTCTTGGCTTGCGGCAGAAGCAATTGCATCCGGTCAATTGGATAAACACATCGATGAAGTCCTGAAGCCAGCGCTTCAGAAGAAGTCGCAGTTGCTGCTGGGGGCTGTCAGAAACTTCCTGGTACCGCTCGGCGTGCAGGTGGGAGGAGCACCCGAAGAGGTGACTGGTGGCTACTTCATCTCCGTGAAGCTGCCAGCTCACATAGACTCGAAATCGCTTTGCGACAGAGCGGAGCGTGAGCAGGGTCTCCTGCTTGCGTGTGGCAAGCTGTTCGCAGTTCATGGCGACGAGAGCGTCACTTCTGGCGAAGACTCCGTGCGGCTGTGTTTTGCATACGAGGATGAAGGCCGACTTGTCGATGGTATCCAGCGTATGGCCGTGATAATCGAAGGCTGGACCTAGCAGTCAGCCAGATACTTTCTGGCAATGTGATCCCAACTTGCCTCGACTCGAATATTAGACAGCTAGTATGAACTTTCCTTTTGCTCTCAAGACTGGCAGCCACGCTGGAGAGATATCCGAACCCGAATCTCTCAGCAGCCAAGACTCCTGAACAATACTCCACAGAACTTCTATGTTGCCGATGCCATAGCTTGCCATGTCTGACCACCAGTGGCGCCATAGATCCCGCTGATCTTCTCGGGCTTCGCAAGCTGCCATAAATCCAGGCCACATGATCGTAGCAGTCTTTGCGTATCGCTCTTCCGTCGCCTTCTTCTGGTCTTCTATTCTGTTCAGCTTACAGCCAATCTCTTGTACAAGATCGTCTAATCGCTCTTGGTTGCATGGGTCCACGGAGAGATGGAAGTAGACTTTAATGCCCAGGGCAAAAGCATCGATATGCTCCGCCAACAGGGCCCGTACATGCTCATCACAGTCTTGTGGCATTTCTGCTGCATTTTGGAGCACAGGAAGTGATTCGAGAGCAATGGCCAGGTGTTCACGAGCAACTTGAAGTTCTGGAGGCGGACTGATGGAGTAAACGCTGTAGTACCGCATTGTCTGCGCGAGTCTGGTGACACGGGAGATCAGCTCAGCAAGACCGGCCGTGATACCATAAGTGGTCTCGAGAGTACCGTCTTCGTAGAATAAAGGCACTGCAGCCAAATTCCTGGTCGAACTTTCTTCCCAAGAGATCGGGACTAGACTCCAGTGGGTGGATTCGCTTATGACATGCAAGAAGTTACAGATGTTGATCATACTCCGGCTGCGAGGTCTCTGTGATGCGACCGGCCGCAGAAGTTCACAGGTCCGCATTGAGGCATCAAGATGAGCCCAGAACTGGTCCATATCGCCGTGCATCACCTACAGACTTGGTCAGTCATTGCGCTGACCTGGAAATAGAAATCACAGACACTACTAACATCCAAAGTTACAAGAGTCAAACTAGCCGACATGGTATTCTCCAGGTTGTGCAGTGTAGCTTCTTCATGGAGGAAGTTAACACTGACACTCCAAGTGGGTGCACCCTCCAACGCCATTGACAGATTCGAGTAGGCTTCGTGGCGAAGTTGGTGGAAAAGGTCTTTCGAGCCAACACCTTTCGCCAGACACATGTGCACGGCCGATGTGGCAAGCAGCGAGAAGAGCACTGCGACTCTGCTAGCTGCGACACTCGAGTGCGGGTTTCCAGCGATGTTACATAGTGCATCCAAAGCCTTCAGTGCTACTGGTGCGTGTATGGATTTGTATGTATTGTTAGGTCGCGATACAGGTTGTAGCAACGTTGCGATATGTTCAGTATAGTGACGGAGCAATAGCTGGGCCAAGGGATTGCCTCGCGCTACTGAATGAAAGTGTGGTGAAGAGGCATTCGGGAGGCTGGCATGACTAGTCTGTAGAGCTTTGCAGGCAACTGGAAGAGTTCCAAGGCTCTCCATACCACTGGAATGGCTTGTCGTCTCTGCCAATGCATTGTTGTATGTGATGGAGCGATGCTGGCGAGTCTGCGAGACCTCCAACGTTGGCTTTGGAGATCCATGAGGCTGTCCCTCAGCCGTGAAGCTTGACATGTCCAGATTTTCGGCAGTAGTGCCATTTCTACGTATCGGCGTGACCTGATTGTCTGAGACATTAGGAGATAAAGGGAAAACACCAAAAGGTCCAGAAAGCGTCGTGCCAGACTGAGACTCCGGTTCACATGTCTCCAACCAAGCCACAGCAGCATCGATTTCGGATGAATCAAGGATGTCGGTGTAGATGACGGGAGAAACACTCATCGCCTGACGCTTGATAGCTGTTGGTGGTTGATGGGCTGAAGAGGCGTCGACCCATGTTAATGAAATGTCGTATCCTTTGCATTTCTTGCCAGGTGTACGGGTGCAGCGAAGACATTCCGGGCGCGTGAGATCGCACTTCACCTTCGAGGTTCTACAACTCCAGCATCCCGTGAACGTTTTTCTCTTGGCAATGCGACGCTTCTGATCCTGCAGATGCATCATGCCGGCTTGTCGCGGTAGATGTCCATATCGGTGATGGAAGGTTGTTGATCAATCAATAATCAATGAATGAATACGAGAAAACCCAAGCCAAAGTTGGACGTTCTTGCCGAGAATCGCAAGGGGCGCTCCCGCCCGCACTCTATTTCCCTACTCTGCCCTATCCCGGCTCGCGATCTAGCTTCAAAGTACATACTACTCACCATGCTGCTAAGACCTCAGTACAGAGTTTGAACCTGAACTGCGAGCCAGGTTACAACATCACCTTTGAAGCGCCAAAGACGCTGCAGCCCACCAACCTCGTGACAGGCTGGATATTCAACATTATCGACACCAGTGCCATTTGTACTTTCTGTCGAGCTATCTCCTAAGATCTGGACACGCCCAACAGACGCGTTGAAGGTGGATTACCTGCCGGCAACGGCTGGCTCAGCTGAAATGTACTCACGCTAGAGCTGCATATTTCCGATGGATCATGCATGCAGTCATACGTTCCTGAATCACAATACGGAACAGATGGGCTAGTGAGGAAAAGCAAAGCGCCTGTTGTCTAAGAGGGTACTACTGTTTTTAGAAGATGTCACCCAACTCGAGCTTCAACTCAATGTGGCAAGTGGTATCCTCTACATCGGAGTTGTCCCTTTGCTTCCAGATTCTCGTATCGTGCTGACCCACTCAAGCAGTGCGGAGAAACAGGCGGACCCTCTAGTCCACCAGGCCAACTATAAAGTCATGTGTCGAGAACCGTGGATGTTGAGCATTTTGACAGACGCTCACAGTCGCGTGCCACGAAACCATCATCATGTTCAAGCTCAAACATGTGCTTACCGCAGCACCACTCCTGTTGCTTGCAACAGCTTTGCCGGCACTGGAACCTCGCGATGGGGATGCTGAGTGCATAGCATCTCTCCGAGCATACAGCTCATCCAGTCTTGCTTTTGAAGAATCGTACACAGTCAAAGTCGTCACCACCTCTGCGTACATCTACCAGAAAACCGACCCAGAAGAACCTGTGACTACCCTGTGTGACGGTTACCCGAGAGTGATCTCGAGTCTGGCTAGCACTACAGAGACTCACGACCCTCCATTGACCGAGACCATCTACTCCGACTACACTGAGCCGACTCCGACCTGCACGGTCGCGGCCTCGGCACTTCCATCTGACTTGGACACCTACACCCCGTGCACAGCAGGAATTCCTGGCTACTGCTTCGTTTACGGCGGGATAAATGTCAAGCTCTATTACTGGCCCGTCACCACGACCTCCGGCGACTTCTGCTCGCAAAATGGCTCTACCGTCTTCGCGGAGCCGACAAGCCCCCCTAACCCGGACACCGTCGTGGTCGATGACCACACCTTCACCAGCCCTACGCCCTATCTCTCAGTGGGCAACGTATACGGTATACTTCACGGCCAAAGGCCCAGGGTAACCAGATGCGGCACCAGAGGGTTTACCAACGTTATTGTGCCAATTACGACCGAGGGTTTCTCGAGCTCTCGCTGGGGTGGCGACACGTACAGTTTCAATTTCGAGGACTTCAACACTGTCCCCGTGGATCAGTTCCGCGGCCAGAGACGCTGCCGTTTCGATGGAGCGTGCTCTACAGTACAGGGAGAATATACGCCTATGTTGCCGCTGCCGACGGAGCTCGTGAACTTGAACCAGGAGTGGGTCGATGCAGGATGTCGTGAATCTACACCGCAACAGGTGACGGCTGTTGCGCTTGCCACGCCGAAGCCGACTTTGAACAAGAGGTGGCAGTAGAGCGGCGAGGAGATCACTATTCTGAGCTGCGGTCCTGCGGATCATCTCCGATCTTCGAATTGCTTTTGGACTGTTTGTGGTCAATGACGGGTGGAATCAATCTCAAGTGCGGCAATATTCTGCCGTCTCCATCTTATGACACATCGAGTGTATATCCACAGCAATGTTACGTATCTTGACAATGTCTATGAGATCCCACGGGGTTTGGCCGGAGTACCTCGGACTTTCGGATATCATTGAATTAGCATACATATGCACGTCAACATTCTCGTCTTCGATCAATCTATGTCCTTGAGACTCACTTCAACAACCATTCGATCTTACAGTCCCGCTGAGCATTTCCACCTTTGTACATGTAAGTCCACGCTCAGAGAGAGTCTGACGGCGTCGCATACATCAAACAATAATGTTTACCCCCAGTCCCCAGCTCTCATGACTCCCGGACGACGCCCTCATGCTGGCCACGAGAGTCAAACTGAGATGTGGCCAGGCAAAACGTATAAAACTTTCGTCTCTGCTCTGGTCACAGTCGCCTTTATATCAATAGGATGCTTGTGCATCACTCAAGCTCGATTTCTGGGATTCGCAACTTACATCATTTTCGGAGGCGGTGGAGCATCCACGCGAGATGTTGTGATATCGTGCAACATCTACCTCGACAGCGCTTCTCCAGAGGCGCGATTACATTGTGTTGGCAATGCCCTGGCATTACTGGTTAAGGCAACGGCATCCGCCATCGTAGGGGGATACGCGGAAAGCGCTGTACGCGAGAGCTTTGTGCGAGTTGTTGCTTGGGCTCATGGATTGTGACTTGGGTTGCCTTGCAGGCGTTTCAATGGCTCAACTTCAGGGACAGTTTGGAAGTTATGAGATAGTATTAATGGACCACGAAAGGGCGTAGCAATTGCTATTTCCAACAAACCCGAACACCAGAGCCATGCATGAAGGTGGGATGTCCAGGGCGCACACACTGCCCCCAACGTCGTCCTTCTCTTTTCATCGATTATGCAAGGTACAACGAACAGAGCGACTTTCACTCTACCTGCTTTTCAGTCGCCATGGGTTCGATCAGCTCGCTCTTCCGGGCGGTCGCGCGCGTGAAGTTGTCGTGGGGTTTCCAGGCGGCGCTCTTGCGTGCGGTCACCTCTTCTGTTAAACAAAGATACGTCAGCTTGCTGTCACATCAAGATTTGAAGGTACAGGATGTGAACTTACCCATCATCTTATCGACCTGTTCGAGAGTCAAGCCTCTTGTCTCAGGCACAAAGAAGTAGGCCCAGAAGATACTGCAGCCGCAAAGTCCGCCCCAGATGAAGAACACCTTCGATCCGAGGTTGCCGTATGCTGGGTCAATCATGTATGGAATGATGACACCTGTGGTCGGTGTTAGCAGGGCCTTTCTGGACGATGCAGATGATACTTACCGATGATGCAGTTCCAGAACCAGTTGGCGGCAGTAGAGATGGCGACGCCCTTGGAGCGAATGGGAAGCTGGAAAATCTCTCCGATGATGACCCAGCCTGCAGGACCCCATGTACTGGTACGATGTCAGCAAATGCAACAAGAAAAAGCTTCCGGAATCCGAACTTACGATGCAAAGAAGAAGATGAACAAACACACAAAGACGATCAAGACGTAGCTCGCCGCCCTCGAGTCCTCGGATACGGTGCCGACAATGGCGATTACAAATTCGCTGACCGTCATGCCGACAGCTCCCCAAATGAGTAAGGGACGACGTCCAAACTTCTCAATGGTGTAGAATGAGATAGGCGTCGAGCATACGTTGACGACGGTTGTGATCATGGAGACCAGGAACGGGTTTTGCAAGCCGACTGTCTGGAAGAATGTGGTGTTGTAGTCTGATTCCGTAAGTTAGCTTGTACATTTGTACGGGAACAAACCTCAATTACTCACAGAAGATGAAGTTGATGCCTGTCCACTGCTGCCAGAACTGCAGCATAGTGCCAATCAAGATCTTGCGCAGATTGGAGTTACGCCTCCAACCGCCCGCAAAGCAGCCTCGCCATCCCTCTTCGCCGATGTCCTTCTCATACTCGTAGTTTGCTTGAATCTCAGCCAGTTCATCCAGGATGTACTCGCTGTCCTTCGTTTGACCACGGACTCTTGCAAGCGCATCCGCGGCGCGGTCCAGATCACCCTTCTTGACAAAGTAGCGAGGTGACTCTGGAAGGAAGAAAAGACCGGTTGCTAGGACGACCGCCCACAAAAACTGGATAGAGATCGGAATGCGGTAGGCGCCTGAGTCTGTGCGGTCTTTGGTGGCATAGCCGACACAGGAAGCAAGCATGATCCCGAGCGTGACCGCAAATTGGTAGCAGGAAACGATCGCGCCACGGATCCTGCGAGGAGCAATTTCCGACATGTATAGAATGTTGATGGCAGAGACGAAGCCCACGCCAAAGCCTGCGACAAGTCTGCCAACGACGAAGGCCTCGACGTAAGTGGCGCCCACTTGGATAACGACACCAGCCATGAAGATGATACAGCCCGCGATGATGGTTGTGCGACGTCCAAAGCGATCAGCGAGAGAGCCGGATATCAGCGCACCAAAGAAGGTGCCTGCAGACAAGATGGACACGATGAGAGACTTTTGCCATGTCGCGTAGTCGATGTAGACATTCGGGTTGCCAGGCTGGGGAACAGAGTTTTGGTCTACGCGAGGTACTTCGTGTCCGTAGTCGAGCTTGAACTGCGTCATTCCCAGGACTGAACTGATGTATCCAGAATCGTAACCGAAGAGCATGCCAGCAAAGGCTGCGAAAGCGCACATCAGACCTGCCTGCGAGTTGACAGTTAGCTGGTCTCTCCCTATACGATCCATAACTCATACCTTGAACGTCACTGGCGCCTCAATCTGCTCAAACTCTTCATCGAATTGTGTGTTGTTTTGCTGCGACTCTACCGCCGTCGTGGCGGGTACTTGGAGCGAGGTCATGCCTGATCGGTGCGTTTCAAGTTGCGAATGAGGGTGTTCTGATGATGTGCGGAGGTGTTGGAACACAGTTATGAGCGTAGCACAAAGAAGAAAATGTCATCTGAGCTGATGTGTGCGAAGGTGGTTGTGGCAACAAAGCGCCCGGTCGCCCCAGTGAAGGCAAGAATGCTGCGCTCGGGCCACATGTTCGTACAACCTGCACGCTCTCCTTGTAGCACCAATCACCCCCTCGCGCCTCTGACGTCTCCGGCGACGGGAGAAGGTCACGGCTTGCTCAGGCATGTGACACTATTGAGGTCTAGAAGAGTGCCTGTGTTCAGCGACTCATCGTGAGCCTGTACGCAACCGTTCGTGTGCCACCTGGAGATACAAGTGTCCATCACTGTCAGATTAGATGCAATCGGATGCTTACCTACAGTTCAGATGTGTTCAGGTTACTCTTTTACGTTTCTCGCTTCTTACGAGATCCTCTCATGGGTCATGGAGTGTGCCACCGTCTCGGATCGAGCAGGCAGGCGCTTAGCCTCGGAGACGAGCCTCGGAGATGGACGTCGGTAAGATGATTTTTCATCTAACTCTCGACGTACAACGAGCATGTCGCCATGGATGAGATCACGTCGTGATGAGGTGGATGGTGGTTGTCTTGAAGTCTGCCACCAGGACGGGAACAGAGTTGAAAAGGTTCATTGGGAGAACAGAACGCCAATCCAGTCGGCTTCTGGCCATCGTGAAGCAGTCTGCCAGCATGTCGAGAAAAGCGTTTGATGTGCTAGAGAAGTAAATATAATCATCTTCAACTGCTGAGTAGTTCAGACTCGCGGATGATATTGCTGAGTGAGCTGCTGAGCACAAAAGTTCGTCAATGCCACTTACCTCAGCCATAATGTCTGGCTCCATTAGTCTGCCCAAGCTTATAGTAGCAAGGCTCAATCATGATTAATGGTACAAGATAGCCTGTTTGGCCTGAACACGGGTGACAGGTGAGACGCGGTGACGAGTCTTGTCCAACAACCAGGCTTGTGTGAACCTGAGCTTGCACCGCTCGCACCAGATCAGTACCCTGGCCAGTGTGAGCAGATGGGCGAGACGATGAATAGGTCGATACGAGATAGATGTTGTTATCGTCGTCTGGATAATCAGAAGGGGGCGACCAAGGACGAGTCTCGATTGATCGACATGACGACTTGGCAAGAGCTGGACCTCGGCTGCTGACCCGTACTGGAGAGCTGAGATCAACAACGTAACAATTTCCTTTTAACACATGAATCAATACTACATATATACCTATCTTCCATTTTGAAAGTAATTTATACATCCATACAGAAGCACCTTAACCCACAATAATGTCTCCCCCAGCAGCAGGCAACGAATACGTGCCTTTCGTCGACCTGATGAGACTAGAAACCATCAACGACGTAACATACCGCTCGACCGCACTACCTTTCTACCCAGGAGGAAATCTCGCCAAGTCGATGGGAAGGGCTTATGGCGGCCACGTCTTCGCTCAAGCAGCATGGGCAGCCGCTCAGACCGTCCCTTCCAATTTTGTGTTGCATAATGTTACAGGGTGGTTCATCCTGGCTGGTCTCCTCGATGTCCCATTCGTGTACAAGGTGCATAACATCCGCGATGGTCGCAGCTATTGTACTCGCATTGTCAACGTTACCCAAGCCAGCGAGAAAGGGGTTTGCTTTACGTGTACCTGCTCGTTCAAAACGGAGGAGTCGAGCGTTTTAGACGCGCAGGAACCCATGGATTTATGGACGAAGTACGACTCTGTTCTGGGAGGAAAGAGACCAGATGACTTCCCCGAAGCACCAGGGATGGACGTACCTGGGTATCACAAGTTACTCAAGAATGGACTTCCCAACGACAAGTTTCCAGGCTTGACGATGAAGAGAGTGGATATGAGTGCTTACAACGACCCGCGAGAATCACTGGATCGGCGGCAATTGATCTTCTACAGACCGATCGGAGAGCTACCATCGGATCTCAACCTCCATATGTGCGCACACTTATATGCTTCAGACCGTAATAGCCTCTTCATCGCTGCAAATCATCTCGGAGTGGGAAGCTCTTTCAGCCAGATGGGAAGCCTGACACACACTGTGATCTTCCATGCTCCCTTGAAGGATTTGCGGCTTGAGAGCAAGGAATCTTCGAACAGCTGTCAAGGCAACTGGTTCTGCAAAGAGGACTGTACTGATCGTGCTTCTGTTGGACGGGCGAACTTCCACAGTCGCGTCTTCTCGCCGGATGGGGTGCACGTTATGAGTATCGTGCAAGACGGAATGATCCGGATTGGCGAGCGGCCTGCAGGGAAAGACGTGCCTCGATTGTGATCGGGATGTGTAGAGATGCGAAGACCTTGCGGGAATTGCCATCCAGGCAATTTTTACCACGCAACGAATGCTCTGGCACTTTGGATGGAAGCTTAGGGTGAGGTGGACGATGTTCTGGAGAGTGCATGCGATCACGTGTCCATCAGTCACGAGATTGCGTCTGCCTGCTGCAGTTGCGACGGTCGCTCCTTCCGTCAAAGCCAGCTGCTGCCTGCCCAAGCCACAGCCATCTCTCGCGACCCACCACGACATCTCTCGCGCTCCAGAACACTCCACGGTTACACCCGCTTCACTGCTCTGCTTCCTCCAAAACCAATTCACAACCACAAGCGACTCTATCACCCGGCTCGTCCACTCCTGCTCAGACCAACTCACTCGTACGTCGCTTGTGCCTCTGATTGCAACAACCATACTGACATAGACCAGGAACCCACTTCGCTTCCAGGACATCACCATGGGTGCTTGGGGCTTCAACTTCTTCGAGTCCGACCACGATCTCGACGTCGTCTGTGACCTGGACAGCGCCGCCGGGCTCACAGCCCTTGAGAGCAGGGCGAAGGAGCGAGCCGAACAGAAGCAAGCCCAGTCAAAGGAGGGAAACGCCACCAAAGCCGATGGCCCGACCGGCACCGACCAAGACGAAGACTACCCTCTCTCCATCTACGCCGGGCACTGCGCCGACGTCGACCTCGTTCGCGAGCATCTCGACGGCGGTGTCTTGCGCAAGCTGATCAACGAGAAGAAAGCCAAGATGGGAAAAAGTTCCTACGCCGTGTACGAGTTCGTGCTTCTCGGCGCGTGTGCCATGAGCCTTGGTTGCAAGATCCCGGACGACTTCAAGGAGCTTCTTGTCGAGAAGTACCGTTCCACCGAGCTCCAGCACGAGGCCCTCTACTCGATGCAGCTGGCTCTGGGCGACGGACCTGAGAGGTACAAAGACACTCCCTACGACTTCGGATCGCAAGGTCTCATCGAAACCATGATGACGCGTGAACCCGAGGAGGAAGACTCCAACCGTTCATACGTTGGCATGAACGTCTCGGCTCCTTTCGGTATGTTCGGCAATTCCAAGGGTACTCCAATGAAGGAATTCCCAGTCGGTGTCTGCGGTGGTTGCAGCGCCAAAGATCGCCTGGATGGCGAACCGCTGCTCAGCTGTGGCAAGTGCAAGACGAAGAAGTACTGCGGCAAGGTCTGTCAGCAGGCGCACTTCAAGCAGCACAAGCGTGTCTGCAAGTCGCAGTGAATACTTGCGTGGTTTCGTCCATGTTCTGAACTCTGTCGACGGGTTTGCTTCGACTGAGCGAGTTTGAACGTGGTCTCAATGGTGGCAAATCAATCTCGCCTGGGTGTTTGTTCTGGGGTGAGCTCAAATACGTGGACCGCTCCTCAAAGCCCTGCGAGATCGAACGAAAGATGAAGCATAATGCGATGGACGCTGTTGTCTCAGGCAGCTCAGAGATATCATAGGTCTCATCAGCTCCATATAGCTTCTACAAAAACGTCAAATCATATCATACAAACCCCCATCAATCCCCTTTCCTCCTCCCCCGACTCGCACTCCTCATCCTCTCACTTCCCTTTCCCTTCGCCGACAAAAAGTCCTCCGGGATATCGTTCCAATTACTCGTCGCCGCCGTGGCGCCCGACGCTCCTCGCCTAGGTCTATCCTCATCACTACTCGTATCATACTCGTGCGCATCCCCACTCGCCTTCCTTCTCCCAATAGGCTGCATCTCACTCCCCATACCATCAGCACCACTATGCCCACTGACTCTCGGCGGCGCAGGTCTCGGCCGATCCACAAACCCACCAGGCGTCCACTTCCAACCCCTATTAACCGGCGGCTCAAAACTAGGCGCCTGCTGCGACTGCTGTGACTGCTGCTGTTGCCGTGCATCCCACTGCACCCGCTGCTCCGCAATCTCCGCCCTCGCACTCGTCCACTTGGGCGAAACCTCCCACATCCAGCCATCGCCCGTCGAATTGCACACCGGCAAGAACCAGAGTAGCAGACTCTCACCAAAGACGTGTAAGAGGTTGCGCCGCCAGCCGAGGTCAAAAGCATTGGGCAGTTTTTCGCTGTCTTGCTCGTCGAGGTAGGCGGCGTAGCGGTCGTGTTCGCGCTGGGCTTCCATCGAGGCGTAGGATTGGCGGAGGTGGGATTGGGCTGGTGATGAGCGTTGATAGGGAGGTTGGGGGGAGGGGGAGGCGGAGGGTTCTTCGCCTTCTTCGGGGCGGAGGACGCCTGGGAGGGCGTTGGCGTGGATTTCTTTGAGGTGCTCTGTGAGGGTTTGCTGTTCGTGGCCGGAGTCGGGCTCGTCGCCAACATAATTCCTGTTCGAAGTTGCTTGGAGTTGGTGTTCCATGTTCTTGCGCAGCGGGCTGAGGTAGCGGGTTTTCTCGAGGCTTTCTATGGTCGTTTGGCCGGTTGCCGTGAGGTAGATGTGCCAGGCCGTGAAGCCGGAGAGGACGATGCCGACGACGCCGCCGAGCACGGCGAGGAGGACAGTGTTGACGACGCGCATGCCTTCTTCCATTTGTGCTTGCTCGGCGATTTCCATGTAGACCCACCAGGCACTCACGCCGAAGCACATCCAGCAGAAGATAGAAGTGTAGATGAGGAACAGCAGGAAAGGCTTGTAGTTCCGCAACCCAGCGCAGGTTGCGAGCCAAGGACAGTGGTGGTCCATCTTCAGCACGCACTTCCCACATGTGGAACAATGATGCGAACGATCCGGTTTCACGCTGCGGCATTTCTTGCAATATCTCGGCTTGCCTGATTGTTTCGCCGTCACGGTGGACATTCCCTCTGGTATCTGTGGCTCTTCCTCATCTTCATAAGTAGGCAATCCTTCATACCCGCCTCCTTTCCGTCGACCCGCAGCATCACTCCTCGGGTCCAGCGGCGATCCCGGATCGGTAAACACAGCGATCGTGTAGCTAATATCCGCGAGCGCATACAGCAGAATCGATGCGCCTGCTTTCAGGTATGCCAGAGGACCGTTCCCCGAGAAGAAGCTGACGTTGACGGCGACCCAGACACTCCACGTCGTCAGGCCGTAGACAAATAGGAGCGGGAAGTAGGTGAGGGTTGAACAGCAGACGCGCTCGACTTTGCGGGCCCAGCTCCTGCGTCGGCGGTGGAATGGCGGGCTCATAGGGGGAGTGTCGGAGGCGAGGGTTGCCATGTTGTCGAAGTTGAGGAGAGGCATGTGTTTTGTTGGTTTAATAATAGTACATGATCGTCAAGGCAGCCGGGTGATGGGCTAGGAGAAGTTGTCTGCGTTGGTGGATGTCGTGATTCTGGGTTATTAATATTGTTGCTCCACGTGAGTAAGGAGTCCAGATGGTGATGATTTAATTCGGTGGTCGTTCGCCAGACGGCTACTTGTAACCAACATGGATGAGATTCCCGGTTGCTGGCCCTATAGAGTCGCGTTCACTGTGGCGCAGGCTGAGCAAGTCGTGGCTGACAGCGAGCGCTCAAGCCACACACCGCAACCGCAAAGCTCGCTCATACATCGACAAGGTCGCCGACAACCAGCTGCTGCACCACCACACCGCCTATACGACCACCTCCACTCTCAAATCCTCGACAAGAAGACCATTCTCTTCTTCTAAATTATATCTACGCGCCCACACTACCGCGATAATGACCTCCACAATCGGCATCCCCATCAAGCTCCTCAACGAGTCCACCGTAAGTCCCCTTGCAAACAAACTCGCCTCGCAGGCCCGCCTTGTGCTTACAAGAACCTGTCGCAGCTGACTCGCCATGCTACAGGGTCACCAAGTCACCGTTGAAATCACTTCTGGACAGACATACCGCGGAAAGCTCATTGAAGGTGCGTGCGCTTCCCTGCAAGAAGAAGAAGAGAGAGGACATTTGCGACATTCGCGCGAGGAAGATACATGTACTAACGATATTGCGCGCAGCCGAGGACAACATGAACGTACAAATGGAGAACATTAACGTCACCCAGCGCGACGGCAGAGTCACTCACCTGGACCGCGTGTACATTCGTGGCTCGCACGTGCGCCTATTTATCGTTCCCGATATGCTGAGGTACGAAGAGATCTGCTGCAGGAAGAAAATACGAATATTCGCTGACAGGATTCCCACAGGAACGCGCCCATGTTCAGATCTCGCAACACTCGTGGTCGCGGTGTCGGTCTCGCCAGAGGTCGCGCCACTGTCAACCGCGCTCGTGGCCAGCGCGGCGCTCCCGCCAGATAAGCGAAGCAATATGCTCGTGAGCACGGCATCACGAAAAGATATTTCAGATCGAACATGCGACTGGAACGCGAAGCGCAGATTCAGAGAAAATGCCACGGAGGAGATGCGAATGCGCGCAACAAAGTTCTGAAGCAAGCGCTTGCTTTCGACCACCACGCTGGCATATGGCGGAAAGGCAAGAGAGAAGCTAGCCGTCTGGCGTTTTCTTGGAGACAGGACCACAAAAACAAGCTGGCACAAAAACGACTTGCGTGGAGAGGCACCAAATGTGGCTTAACAAGCTTTGCGATACTGTGCATTTTATCTCGCTACTCTGCGATCCATAGATGATCAATATGCGAAAACAATGATTAATGGCAGTCCTTTTGATCTCTTGGAATTTGCGTAGTACTCCTGGGGTCTTGATGTTCTGAGTAATTGCTTTCGTGAAGTGAATCGGGACATTGTATTGGCAGTTATGCTCAGCCATTGAGACGTCTCCAAACACATGTTTCTGCCGCGACACGTGCAATGCTATAACTCGCATGTCTATAGATCTACATGTTCAATCTAAGACTATAGATCCAACAATGCTCTATAATTAAACCACATCCGTAGCCCCTCCACACATCACCCCGCACCGCTCCACAACCCAAGCCCTCAATTCACTTCCACCAACCCCTCCAACTCTTCCCACTCCCATACAATGTAGCCAACACACTCGCCTCCCCAAACAAAAATGGACATCAAACATTCTCGCCGCCTGCTCCTCCTCGGCGCCCCCTCCTGCGGCTCCCTGGACCTCACCCACGCCCTCACCGGCTCAGCGCCCTCCCCAGACGCTTCCGGCTCCTGCGCTGGTCTTACACACGAATGGGACGTAAAAACAGCATATTACAAAGCCACCGTGCCACTATGGATAGACGAAATCCCCAATGTAGACGAGTGGAAAGAGGAGTTCTTGAGAGAGGAGGCTGGGGAGGTTGTTAGGGCTGTTGGGGGTTGGGTGTACGTCTTTCGCTTGGGTGGTGCAGATGCAGAGGTTGAGAAGACGATGAAGGCGTTGCAGGAGGTTCTGGAGGCGCATGCTGGGTATGGGGCGGAGAGCGTGTTGCTTGCTGTTGGTATGCCAGGCAACAAGGGCACTGGAAATGGGACTGCGCTGGCGAGAGAGAAGAGAGAAGAATGGGACGACATTGCGATGCAGTATGGGTTTGAGTTTGTGGAGTTTGGAGCACAAGGGGTGAATGAATTTGGGGAGAAGCAGGGTGTTGAGAGGGTGCGGGAGGCGCTGGAGGCGAATGAGTGGGCAGACGACGAGGCAGGTGATGGAGAGGATGATCTTGGGCTCGGATTAGGAGATGGCGACGAGGATGAAGAGTTTGGGGAGTTTGGATTTGGGAGGGAAGAGGCGGAGATGACGGCGGAGCTGTTTGGGTTGAAGGCTTCGCTTTTGGGAGACGGAGAGGATGAGGAGGAGGATGGGTATGGAGAGGGTTTGGACGACGACGACAAAGAGCAGAAGAACCAGGTTGATGATCTGGACAAGATGATGAGCAAGCTTATGGCTGTGAGGGAGCAGAGCGCTGATTTGCCGGAGGCGCAGCGGAAGAGGATGGCTGCGAGGGCTGTGAGGGAGTTGATGGGTGATGGGGCGGGCATATGAGAGGCTTGAAAGGAGGCATTCACGACTAGGGTTTCCCAGCGCTCAGTCGCCAGACAGTCACCATATAATCAGTGACTGTCTACCTACATGAGGGTCACCATCCGGAATGCGACTTTGGCCCCGACGCTAAGCTCTACGCCTAAGATTGGACAGGCGCTACATCTCAGTCCTTTACATTCGATGCAGAACGGCGGTCGATCAGGACCCGCAGTGTTGTCTGTTGGTCTCTCGATAACACATGACTTGCCAAACAACTGCCACATATTCGGCTTCGCTACGGACAAAGCTCACGATGCTGCGCCTTGCCTCTGGACAGCTACGAATTGACGACCTGGAACCTGAAATGTTTACGAACGACAAGAGGTGTGCTCATAATTCGTACGGTTCCTACTGTTATGTGCATCTAGCTTTTAGGCGTGCAAAATCACTAACAATCCTGCAGATGGTACCGCATCCTGAACCGAGCTCGCGTTGTCGCAGTCACAGTATAACTTGAGACTTCACTTCGCCCAAGACAATATTGTGGAACTATCTCGTTTCAACTCCGCTCTGGTCTCTCCACCGCTCTGTTCAATATCTCTCTCTATAGTGAATGTCACGCCCTTCACATGTGCACTCCAAGCGTCGTCTTGGGCCTACGACGCATCCACGCACACTTCACTTATCACTTCACCACACAATACGGTGGCTGGGGTGGGGCAAGGTGGGTTCACTATTACGACACCTTGCTATTGTCATCTTGTCCTCAGTAGGTACTTGGGCCACTCCCGAATCGAGCATTTGTCCTGTTGTCCTCAAGACCTAAAGCATTTACCTTCGCAAGCGTGAGGACATTGAGGACATACCGAGAACTCTACTTTTCTACTGACCGTCGCATTTGCTCTTCTTCAGCGCCGCTCTACCTTGCAATCCTTCTCTCTCTTCCAAGCACACTTCACCACTCTCAGCGGAAACACACACCAAACCAAATCACCAACGCTGAAGGTACCCTCGCAACCATGTCTGGCTTCGGACTCGCTCTCCCTCCACAGCTCCCTACGGCTCGTGCAGCTACAAACGGCACCATAGCAACAAACAGCAAAGGCCAAGCGCACCCCGACAGGTATCCCTGCATCGAATGCCCCGAGCATTTCGCCAACGCCGCCGACCGCACCACCCACATGCGCACCGCGCACAGCATCGAAGACGGCTTCCTCTGCCACGAATGCGTGAGCTCATGCAGCGACCAGCAGCAACACACTCGCCACGTAAACGACCACTTCCGCGCGCGCTTCAGTCCTTCTCAGAGGACTTGCACGAACCTGAAGTGCGACTACAAGAGCAGCTCGAACGATGTGCTGGAACGCCACCGCAGAGACGACCACGCTTGTGACGGTTCGCACCAGGCGCAGTGTCCTGAGTGTGCGTACCACAATGACTCGATCGTTGGCGTCTCAGTGCATATGCTACATGTGCACTCGAAAGAAGCCGTGGCGAAACGCAAAGAAGCGGATCGTCTGAAACGCGAGACGGAAGCTACAGCAAAGCAAGCCGCTCGCGCAGCAGCACGGGCTCGTATCGCAGAGAAGAAAAAAGCTGCAGCCAACGCCTCCAGCAGCACTGCCGAGTCCTCGACCACCGAGACAGACCAGAGCACGACGGACGACAACGAGTCCCGTCCGCAGGCGTCCAAAAAGCGGTCTCGCGAGGAGTGGGAGGCAATAGACGCCGTCGCGCCGAACTCGAATGCGTTTCTGGAGAAGCAGATGGCGGAGTACGAGGCGCTGACGAAAGAGGGCAAGACAGAGGTCATGGCGAGACACCAAGACCGTAAGAGGCTTAAGAAGGCTAGGGCGAGGAAGGAGGGTTCGTCGTAGTGGGTTCGGAGTGCTTGGAGGGTTGTGTTTTTGGTGCGATGGGATGAGAATGGAATTGGAACGGACGATAGATGTGTTGTGGTTGGTGAGATGGGTTGGTTCTCTCGATGGTTTGGGTGCTTTGATATGGGAATATGGTTGACGATATGTGTGCAGCGCTCAAGTTAGGCGCAGTGACTCTTTTCACGAGTCTCTCGGCGGGACTGCCACGCCAGATTGGGAATATGGCTGATTGAAACGACGAGTGTCCTGAAGGTACAACGTGAGATATACCCAAGAGACTTGAAACATATAAAGAACGATATCATAACATCAATTGACCAAAAGCTTTCATCTTTGGGTTTCATTACAACTCAATTAGTTCGTATGAACATCGATCATGAACACTACTTTCGTCTTTGCAAGCGATAGTCTCCCCCACTCATTCCTAAGCACCATTACTGCGACTCCTACTACTCCTCCGAGTATGTCTCCTTCCGTTCAAGTTGGTCCACACCCTTACATGTTCGCAAGAATAGCCGCACCACCGAACAAAGCAGCAGCACCAATAGCACCAGTCTGAACCGGAGCAGCGAAAGCAGAAGAGCTGCTGCTAGACGCCTCAGGGTTGCCAGCAGAGTTACCACCAATAGCACCAGTGTTCTCCGGGAAGCCCGAAGCAACAGCATTGTTAGTGGAAGTCAGCGCCGCGTTGGTAGAAGTAGGCGAGGGGATGTTAGAAGTGTAGGCGACGTCACTGCCGGACGAAGCACCAGGGAAAGCGACGTAGGGGGTGTCGTCGCTCTCGGTGCCGTTGGCGGTGCCGTTGTCGTTGGGCGAGAGCACGCTGTCGAGGACGTGCAAGACGCCGTTGGCGATCAGGACGTCGGCGGTCACGACGCGGGCGCGGTTCACGAAGACTTCGCCGTCGATGATCGTGATGGTCACGTTGCCGCCGCCGAGGGTGGGGACGCTGCCGTTGGACAGCGTGCTGCTGTAGGCTACGGTGCCGTTGATGACGTGGTATTGCAGGATGGAGGCGGCTTCTTCGGCGGTGAGGTTGCCTAGGGCGGAGCTGATGTCTTCGAAAGCACCGTTGTTGGGGGCGAAGATGGTGAGGTCGGGTGTGGTGTTGACGGCCTCAGTGAGGTTTGTGGCGTTGACTGCACCCAAGAAAGCACTCAGACCAGCCTCCTGGGCGATCACGCTGACGTTCGGGGGGATGGTGAGGAGGCCGTCGATGACATGGATCACGCCGCCGTCGAATGCAATGTCCTTTGAATCGTTAGCTTGGTGTCAGAAAGATTGGGTGTCATCAACTTACAGCTTCAGTGACAGTGACGTTGTTCTTGAATCCAGAAATGGCAACAACCTCATCGTCCTCAACGCGGACCTCAACAACTTGACCGCCAGTCACATTGGCAAAGACAGTGTCGTTGAGGAGAGTCGCAGGGAAAGCCGGAGTCTCGGTGATGCTGGAGGAGTTGAAAACGCCAACCAAAACGTGGTAGTTGAGCAGAGCCTGAATCAAGCCCTCTTGTCCACCAGAGCTCAAGATGCCAGAACTGTTCAACGCGCCTAGGGCATCGTTTGAAGGAGCCAGAAGCGTGATGTTCGAAGCTCCGCCGAGAGCGGTGGCGAGATCCGGGTTGCTCTGCAACAAGGAGACCAGTCCTGTCAAGTTCTGGTTACCGGCAAGGGCGGTCGTAAGGTTGCCGGCAGTGCTGTTGGCTTCCTGAGCTCTAGCGGCGACTACTGCCAACGCAGCTCCCAAAAATTGTTTGTACTGCATGATGATCGATAATCAAGACCGCTTAACGATTGTGTCAAGTAGCTGTCTGTATGTAATCGAGAGGTGAATGACAAGAAACACTTTTTCTCCCCAAGCAGCAGGACAAGGAGGGGTATATGAGGATTCCGCCATCGAGGCTTTATCTCTTGACATACGCACTAGACTTTTCACAACAAGCAAACAAGCCCTGAGCGGCAACGTGCTGTCAACCAATGGCTCCCACCGCCAATGTTACTACCAATGGCATAGCGTCAAGCCGCAGCTGTACCACGGCATCGCGAGCCGGGGCTTCTAGCTTGAGGCCACTATTTAACGTTTCGTTTCGGCCAAATCTTGCCGCATGGGCGATGTTACCAAGCGAGCTCCACGAGGCGAAGGCAGGTGGCTCCGCGGCCTTGTTGGATAGTGCATTTCTCGATGCCCAATTCAAGGCAGGAGGAACGGCTCGACGAGTGGCAAAGGAATGTACATAGCCACCACCATGTGTATGTCGTACCCGCAGCATGCGTGTAGTGGACATGCCATGGTAAATCGACGGCTGACGTCCAACGAGGAGGGAGGAAGCGGGCGGCTGCGCAGCGATCTCTGTCTGGAGTCGACCCCAGGATCGACAACGATCTGATGTGGGGAAAGCATCTTGGCACGAATGAGAGTTTGTCGATGGAACACACTTGCCTCGTTGTTCGATACTTGGCTGCACCTTTGTTGACGCGTCCGGGCTGAGGATGCGGCCAGTTCGTTCGCGGCGTTGTACATGTGATCACACGCCGCCGTGTTGCCCTTTGTGCCAAGCGAGCGATCTGGAGGGGACGATGTGGGAGGTACCGTTGTATTGAAGTTGGTTCAAGCTGTGGATGTCTCAGCGTGCTGTATAGCTGTCTGCCCTGGTCGAGCTTCGTGTTTGTCGAGGTCGACCGCGTGGCAGTTTACATGAGCTTCTACCTGTTCGTCTTTAATTACTCTTGAGACGATTGTATCGCTTCGCCCAGCTCGCAATCGCGATGAACTTCATTGATCGATGCCAAGAAAATATGTAATGGCAGCCGCAGTCTACTAGTCCATCTATCGATGTCTCGGCTAACCTTAGGGCTGCATTGGCGGAATCGAGCGAGGCATCACGCAAGGTATAAGGCTGGTGAGATCATTTCGATGATTCTGAGGAGCGGAGTAATGTTTGACCATAGCTCTCAGCCATCGTCTAAATGTACTGGCTGATGGGAAGCTTTCCACTGTGCCATAGCTACCGGCGTAGGCCATCAGGGTGTGTTGCTCCTAATGCCCCGCAAGCGCGCCACTGTGTCGATTACGGTCAAGGAAACCCATGTTATTGTAGAGCTCTTGAAACCGGGTCCTACAGTACCGGATTTCTGTGCACGTGGTAAGAACGAGGGGTACTCGAATGGTTGGCGGAAGTAGTCGACATTACCAGCGCTTCGAAAAGACGTGATAATCGTCAGAATGGTGATCGAGCACAACACAGGAGGCTTCTCAGCGGTCTACCGTATTGTCAGAATCGGATTCGCAAGCCACGTGCGCTCACAAATATGAATGACGTAGGATATGCTGCTTGGCTGCGTCTTGAACGGCTTCCACATAACTTGGAGTTCAGCCGCAGCTTTGTGAGCGTAGGTACTACCTCCTAGTCTATGTACCTCAATTATGTATAGACCGTCCGATGAGCTGTCGTTCTTCAGTGGTGGGACGGTTGGTCGGCGAACACAGTAGTATTAATCTATAGCTTTGGACTGGAAGTCGTGTTTGTTTTCAGTATGTCGACGCTTGCGAGAGGCATTAAGACACAAACGATGATTGGTGAATTTCCCAGTGCCTAGCTTTGAGCGAGTATAGATAGTGCACCTTTTCTTCTGACCCAAACCAATTGTCAGAATCTGCTCTCCAGAGTACAGTGACCAATGTATAGTCGAGAGCGCTGGTGTTGGAGCTTTGTTCGACAGCAGTCTTACATAAGCATGTCATCAGCTCTGATGCTTAGGGTTTGGGGTTAGATGAAGTGAACGCTTTTCGAGCTTGCAGTGGTTCATGGTTGAGAGACTTCGAAGACTGTACATGTATGTAGTTCCCAGATATGCATCCACTCCGTTCTCAGCTTCTCAGCATACTTACGAGCAGGACGTTGAGGAGAACCTCGTGTTGCTTGCTCGGTATTGACACTGAGATTGTCAAAGTAGGATACGTACATCCAGCGCACTAAATACTTCTCAGCACTTCTCTGAAGTTCGTGTATGGTATTTGCGCAAGTGTTCCAATATACTGAATAAGATGCTCGAAGACACTGGAAAGGCAACCTGGTAGGATCAGTAGCAAAGTACTGATGACTCTGTCACAAATCATTGTTGTCATTGTCGTCGTCGGGTTACCCCAGGCGGGCCGCTATCTTCTACGCGCGCCCGCGTGCCTGACGACGTTCCGTGCTCTCTCGCATCACATGGCCTGGACCAGGTCAAGTTGCATCGCGAAGCAAGACCTGCCAACACTCAACTCTCAATCTGAGATCTCCACCTTCCTAATCATATACCTGCACGAACCACCGCGCGATACGACCACCTCCACCGTCGCCGACCGTTCCACCACCCATTACCGGCGCATAGCTAGGACGCCCACCTCGGCTACGACAGCCACCTCTACACAATCAACAACACCAAAATGGCTTCTCGCAAAAAGATTCTGTTGAAGGTTCGCAGCCTCAAGCGCAGGAATGGGTTGACACATACTGACGAGGATACCAGGTCATCATCCTCGGTGACAGCGGTGTCGGCAAGACCAGTTTGATGAACCAATATGTACGTCTCTCATCCCGAGCAGCGCGTGCGATCGCATCCACAATCCCCGAACACGCACTAATCACCCAGCAACCAGGTCAACAAGAAGTTCAGCGCAAGCTACAAAGCCACCATCGGCGCCGACTTCCTCACCAAGGAAGTGCTCGTGGACGACCGCCTCGTGACCATGCAGCTCTGGGACACCGCTGGCCAGGAGCGCTTCCAGTCGCTCGGCGTGGCCTTCTACCGCGGCGCCGACTGCTGCGTGCTCGTCTACGACGTCAACAACTCCAAATCCTTCGACACGCTCGACTCATGGCGGGACGAGTTCCTGATCCAGGCCAGCCCGATGGACCCAGAGAGCTTCCCGTTCGTGGTGCTCGGCAACAAGGTCGATGTTGAGGACAGCAAGAGGATGATTAGCTCGAAGAGGGCGCAGGCTTTCTGCCAGGCCAAGGGTGGGATTCCATACTTTGAGACGAGCGCAAAGGAGGCTGTGAACGTCGAGCAGGCTTTTGAAGGTATGCAGTATTCGCAGCGGAGTGAACAAGTTACGCCACGAAAAGATCGAGACTGACATTTGACATCACAGTTATTGCACGAAATGCGCTTGCGCAGGAAGAGTCGCAAGACTTCAACCCGGACTTCCCCGAGACGATACCCATTAACATGAACGACAGCGAAGGTGGCTGCGGTTGCTAGTGTGCGAGCAACTACCTAGTCTTTGATTACCTTTCTTGAGGGCGCGCGTCTATATCTTCTTCGAGCATACCATGGCGTTTTGATTAGCTGTCGTATAGAGGGTTCCTAAGTCCTGGGCTGCAGCTGCTGGAGCTCGCGTTTGGGAGATTCTCTGGTTGTAGAATACCAATTGTACATATTTTGTTTCCTGGTTATCCTTTGTTGCTTGTCTTTGACTCATAGGCCTGTGATTTGAAATATCTTATGCCCACGTATAGCTTCATGGTCTGGTTGCTACAGCCTGTCAAAAGCAGGCCTGGGGCATAAAAGGTAACGGTTCTGCAACAACATAAACATGTTACCTTGCCGACCATAACTACCGGTCAAGCATATCTGCATAAACAAGGTATATTCCTATCACGTTAGCAGCACCCGCAACGCCTCGCCTTAAGCCCCATGCCCGCGCGATAAGACGAAGGTTAGTTATCGTGCGCTGGCCGCGGCCCCGTGCGCTCTCTCTCACACGACTATCTCACATGCCGCCGCGTCACACGTCCTTAGAACCCAAGACCCGTAACGACCACTCCCCTCCAGCTGCCCATGCATTCCACGCAGGCTCCGCCTCTACGCCTGGACTGCTGTTATTTCTTCGCTGAGCTTCCTCCCTAAGTTGCCTCTACAAAATTGCCGGCGTTGGCACACCTACAAATCCAACGATTATCTGAGAGCGAAATGGCGAGCCTGGAGCCGCCTATCCCTGCGAATATGGCGCGTGTTGTTGAGATGCCACCTTTGATTGATGGAGATCTGGCGGAAGAGCAAGGCTTCACGGGATGGAAGGAAAAGGATGGGCGGTGGGCTAAGTGGAGGCGCATTGCTGGCCTGCTGCTGTTGTTCCTGACGGTCTTCCTGTGGACTGTGTCCAACTTCCTGGCTAGTGTAAGGTGCCCTTCTAAGGATACTGCATGCTTGACTCGCGCTGACTGTGGCATTCATAGACGATCTTCGCAGACAACACGTTCAGCAAACCCTACTTCGTCACCTACTTGAACACGGCGTTCTTTATCATCCCCCTCATACCGATCCTGATAAGGAAGATCCGACACCAGCCGGAGGAGCTGGAGCGCTTCCGCGCGCAATGCCATGATAAACTACGACACAAATACTCGCCTGTGCGACCGCTGCTTGGGGAGTCACCTTATGCGAAATATGCGCGCGAATCGACACACGATGAAGGTCTTGCTGGTTCAAGACAGCTGCTCCTAGGAGATGATGATATCGAATCGGAGGGACTGGAGCGCGTCAACACAGCATCTACCAGCTCGCAATTGACTGTCCAGGAGACAGCGCGACTGAGTCTGGAGTTCTGCTTCCTCTGGTTCGCGGCAAACTACTTTGTATCTGCATGCCTGGAATACACCACCGTCGCTTCCAGCACGATCCTCACGAGCACCAGCTCCGTCTTCACGCTCCTTTTCGGCGCAATGTTCAGAGTGGAGAAGTTTACCGTCAAGAAGCTCCTAGCCGTGCTCGTCTCCCTAGCCGGCATCGCGCTCATCAGCTCCATCGACCTGAGCGGCCGCGACAACGATGCAGACCACCGCGGCGATTTCCCGGAGAAGACCTCATTTGAACTGGCCATCGGTGACGGCCTTGCGTTCATGAGCGCGGTCATGTACGGCATCTACGCCGTATTCATGAAGTCACGCATCGGCGACGAGTCGCGTGTCAACATGCCGCTTTTCTTCGGCTTAGTTGGTTTGGCGAATGTGGTGCTGCTCTGGCCTGGGTTCTTCATCTTGCACTTCACCGGCGTCGAAACCTTCGAGCTTCCACCCGGAGGACGTGTGACTATTATCATCATCGCCAACTCGCTTTCAAGCCTCGTCAGTGATATTGCGTGGGCTTACGCTGTGCTGCTGACCAGTCCCATCGTCGTCACAGTCGGGCTGAGCATGACGATCCCGCTCTCCCTGATCGGCCAAATGGTACTGAACGACCAGAAGGCCAGTCCCTTGTACTGGGTTGGCGCTGTGGCTGTGGTGCTGTCTTTTATTTTCGTTAGCGAAGAGGAGAAGCATGAGGAAGAGGAGGCTTTAGCGCCTATTGTTGATGAAGAGAGACTTGCCGAGCCAGGCCGCACTTGATGTGCTAGCGATCAGCTGTATTGAGCTGGCTCTCTGCGGCACCAATGACTATATCTAGAATAGGATATAGGATATCCACGGCGTTATGATGAATCATTGCTTGCATGACTACATCTATGCTTCTGCGTTCACTGTTGCGAGTGAGATCTCGTGGATTCTGTGAGCATTGCATGTTGTGTCTTACACTTTGGTGAATACGTCCACCCATTACCATGGCCTGCTGTATATCGACTTACCACTGCAGAAACCTTTGCCGAAGAATCCAAGAAACAGTGCATTCCTGCACCATGAACTCACCAATGGCAGCCATCAGCACACAGACGAAGCAGCACATCCTCATCAAGCTCTCCCCCTCGCCTCCATCACCACTACAATCAATCGCCTACGATCCACATCCACACCCAGGCCTCAGAACTCCCTCACCATCAAGCGACAGCCAAGACCAGCCTGAGACCTACGAACACGAAAGCCTCAATAATGAAGACTTCTTCGCGCAAACAACACACCCATGGACATGCGTGTGTATCCAGCCCTTGTCTACCCACATCCACACCCACCATACACCGTTCCCACGCAGTCCACTGATATATATTTGCCACAACCAGCACATCTGCCACGTCCCCGTCTCATACACATTCGAATGCTGGAACTGCTCACATAATACTTGCGGAGCTTGTCTGCTGGGGGAACAGATGAGGGTTTCGCTCGCGAGGTGTGGTGGTAGTGGTTCTGACGATGGTGATGATGGTATTGGTGGTGAGGTGTGTGAGTTGAGTTGTGGGTGTGAGGGTGCGTGTGAGGTCGAGGGGAGTAGTAGGAGTGATAGTGATTCGGGATTGGAAGTGGCGAGGGAGAGATTGATGGGTTTGTTGAAAAGGCTTGAGGGTGTGAGGGGGAGGGAGAGATAGTTGGATGGATTGGGATGGGTAGAGGTGGAGAGGATGGTTTGGCTGGTGGTGGTGTTCGGGGACTGGGGTTGGGATGTGGATGGGAACTGGATGCACATTTTTGACGGTTAACACTTGATATTCAACTTGATTGCAGTGTTAACTATCCGACGGTTGGATATGAGATAAGAAGTCGAGTATAAGAGGCAACAGTCGCCTTGGCTGCAGAGGGCCAGACCGACAACCGTTTTTCCGCAAATTGTTAGCAATTCTAAACAATAGGAGTCGACAAAGTCGTGTTGTATTTCTGCCCACTACTCGCATGGTTTAATCATTGCACAAGAGTCAGCGATACGTTGACCAACCATATCAAAACGTGACTTCAATATATTGTTGATAGGCTTACCAAGCGCTCGGGACTTTCCTAGACGGATTGTTTGGAAAGCCGATCAGCTCGGGAGCCGCAATCGCCGGCTTGGGTGTGACGTCCAGTCCAAGCATAACTTAGCCCTACTACAACTGAGACGAGCTTGCATAGAACGAGCCGAGCAGCGTGCTGTGCTGCCCAAATTGCCGCCTAGTCGTGTCGAACATTGAACAACCTCATTTCTCTGTTGTAACATCCTGTCCTTTCTTGACCGCCCTGATCCGTACGACTCCTCGCTCTCTCATCACCCTGCAGGCCACCTCACAGCGCCAGCTCGGCCTCAACAATCAACACACCGGCAGCAGCATGAACAACGACTACTCCACCGCCGCCCGCTCCCTGGCCCTCCCCATCGACGACGACGACACCAACAACCGCTACTCCTCGCAATCCCGCCGCTCAACCTCCAACTCCTCCCCCTCATGGCGGCGCCGCTCCGCCTCCTCCCCCGGCGGCTCACAACAACCCCCCAGCGCAACAACCCGCTGGCTGCGCAGCGCAAACCGCACCTCAAATAAGCTCCAACGCGCCTTCCTGCGTCTCTCACCATTACAACAAGCCGGCCTCGTCGCTCTAAATGTCCTGCTGCTCGTTGGAGGAGTTCTGTTTGCTATCTACAATGAGCGCATATTCGCCTACCTCAGCCCCGCCGCGAAGCGCTGGCGCGATACCCCCGGCGGATGGCTAGTACTATGGTGGATGACATTCTTCGTCTCCTTCCCGCCGATGATCGGATACTCCACCTGCGTGACCATCGCAGGTTTCGTCTACGGCATGAAAGGCTGGCTCATCATCGCATCGGCAACAATCGTCGGCTCCACAGCGTCTTTCATCGTCAGCAGAACCGTTCTACGAAAATACGTCAGCAGGCTAGCAGAGCGGAACAAGCGGTTCGCGGCGCTGAGCTTAGTGCTCAAGCACGACGGGATCAAACTTTTGA
>Ga0265797_10002278_pt1 | contig 32524 bp, 32 predicted proteins | sample P2T30metagenome_FD_192433 | JGI IMG/M metagenome (GOLD analysis project Ga0265797, IMG submission 192433) | Plant litter microbial communities from East Loma Ridge, Irvine, California - P2 T30 | ecosystem: Environmental > Terrestrial > Plant litter > Unclassified | place: USA: California... | reverse complement strand
GAACGTGGCCTACCATCGTCGGGCTGATCGCGCAGACTCTCATCCTCAAGACTCCCAATCGCCTCAACGACTATCAATCCGCAAAGTGTCACGTTCACGCCGCTCGTGCATTTACCATGGACGACGACGCCCTGTTTCATAATATCGAGGAAGCCAGCAAGCATCTCGCGAACTTGAGAGAGGCGTGGAAGCCGATTGCCGCGCTCGGAATCCCGGGAGAGCACCCTCGAGTGACAGCACTTGCCGCTGAGACTGAAGAGTTGAAGAGGTGACGACCCAAAGCACGTAGACACGATTTCAGAGCCCTCAGCTAACTTTCTCGAAAAGTGAACGGGACAACCGCGAACCCATCGAGCCTCCGCGGTACGCCCAGTTCGCTGCGCCGTCGCTTGGCCAGGCTCAGTGGCTGCTGGATCGCGCGAGAGGTTCCGGTACCAGCCCAGAGGAAACCCTGGCTTGGAGGTGCGTTGGTAATTTGGGTGCTTCGAACAGCTACAACGATCGGCCGCTGTGGACCAAGCAAGCGGGTCCGACTGCGGCTGGGTTGATGAGCGATCCCACTTTCAAGCTCCTCAACTTGTTGAGTAGATCGCGTTTGCCGGATGGACAAGGCGTGGACTCTGCGAAGCTTTGGAGGGAGGTTGCCCGTTGCGATGAGATTTTGCAGTCGAGGTTGTCAACAGGCATTGCTCCCGTTTTTGGACCGGAAGACGACGAGGAGTTGTTCCTCGCGTCATCGACATCTGGTGGGATTTTGGGTGCTGCGGGCGACGATGTTGATGGCGATGCTTGAAGGGTTAGTGGAAACTGGACAGAGATGATACAGAGATGATTGAGCTTGCCTCGAAGGGTACAACGATTGTCGTTAGTGAGCTTTTGGAAGGCTATCATGCTCGATCAACTCCTTTTAAGATACACGCGGCTGTGCGAGCGACGAACCTTGCCCTAGGCTTCTGATGAGATGGCGATCGTCGAGCATGTCAGTACAAAATCTACTCTCCGCGTCTCCGAATCGATGGTCACCACTAGACATGGTAGTTATTGCAAATCCGGGACCTCCAGCGCCCAGACGAGCCAGAGTAATGCTGGCTGGTTCTATTGCTGCTGCAAATCCTCGAAGCGAGAGGCATTTACAGGGCTCGATAATATAGTTCATCGCGAAGATCCACGCTCAGCTGTGCCCTAATGATGTCGCTTAGGGCTTCGGCCTCTCTCGGAGACGACATCTGCAAGGTACAGGATGTAGGATCAAGCCACACTTACAAATCTTCTGCTTGGTTCTGGTCTGATTGACTCTGTACAGTATACTTGCAAGCTTTATTATCCACCATGCATCATTGCGGTAGAGGCAATGGAGGCGGTGTATTGTGTTGCTCGCATTTGTGATAGAATCTCTTGAGGGGGCCTGTTCCGACAAGTCACCCTTGAAAATGCGTCCAAACCACTCCGCTGCACTTGGATTGAGTTGGGTGCAGACCGGCAGATGCAGAGTGTACCTGTTTGCCTATCGCAAGGTTTCGGCATGCGAAGAAAACATCGGCAAATAGCGTGGGCCTACCGACCGCGCGGGCATTAGAGATGCCACCGGTAGAGCCAGACCTGGGAGTTTCTTTAGCCCTCCACACTCGACCTGTTTGACTACCAGAATCGGGTGATGCAGCCCGGTGCCCTAAGTACCCACTGAAAAGTAAGTGAAAGCTCGTCCTCGTGGAGATCCCCGTGGCAGAATGTCTGTGCTTCTCCACCGAATCAAATCTTCCTTCACAGCTTCTTCCAATAGAGTACAACTGTACGTTTCTGCATCTGCATCTGCCATACGCGAAAGTGGCTGCGCTAAAAAAAAAAACCGATGCCGGCATTCGAGCTGGCATCGTGCAGCATCGGACTTGGCGAAAACGAGCCGCCATGATAATCTTCACGGCCACAAGACGGGCCGTCTGATGTAGGGGCAATGATGGGTGCTAATGACGAGCGGCTCGTGGTGGAAAGTCTAAGGCTGTGAAATAGATTCTGTAGGTCTTCGCCCGTACTGCATGTCCTAACCTTTGCCAGGTAATCGTAGCGAATGAGGCTAGAAACAAGTGTCTGCCCACGACTCACGACTCACACGTGGTCAACTGTGATCTAGTCGTGCCCAGGCCGGCCTTCGGCGACGAGCCCTAACTGCAGATTCCCTCATCGCTAGTAGTATCGGACCATCATCGTATCGATATCTCTTGCCGTGCCTGTCAGCGACGAGGATGCGCTCCATGGATAACTCCGCAAGCTGCTAACAGAAAGCTTACCTGGGAACCAGGCACGCCAGGCTACATGCATGTGGATTTCATTCCCGTCTTCACAAGCTATGGTGGCAACACACGGCAGGTAATGTTGTAGGCGAGGCCTATATCAAGGCACTCGCTCCCCCATCCAAGAGAACAGAAGTCATCACAGCATCATCTCCATTGCCTTCATCTAATCCTAATTACTACACTCGACCATGCGTCCTCACATTGCCATCACCACTGCGTTGCTGGCCTCTTCGGCCGCAGCAGCTCCAACCCCGGCGCCTGGCCTCATCGGTGACATCTTCAACGCCGTGAACCAGGTCGTTGGCACTGTCATCAGTGACACCACCTCAAACCTGAACAACCTCCTAAAGCAAGTTGGCATCGTTCTGCACAAGAACGCTGGAAGTAGCCACGGTGCAATCATCCAATACCACGACCAGTGCCCATTCGACATCATCGAGGAAGCAGCTGGCAGCATCCGACACAGCCACTCAATCAACTGGCCCAAGGGTGTCAACGGCGGCAACTACATCAACTGGAAGACCTACAAGGCCAACGGCGCCAACCTCGGCGGCTGGTTGGCCAAGGAGAAGACCCACGACCCGGAATGGTTCAACTCTCTCGATCCCAGTGCTCCTGATGAGTGGACGCTCTGCGGAAACCTTGGTGACAAGTGCGGCCCTGCTCTCGAGGCTCGCTATGCCTCGTTCCTCAACACCTCGACCATCGATAAACTCGCCTCTGTCGGAGTGAACACCCTCCGGATTCCTACGACATACGCTGCTTGGGTCAAGGTCCCCGGATCCCAGTTCTACACTGGCAACCAACAGAAATACCTTAGCACTATTACCAAGTACGCCATTGAGAAGTACAACATGCACGTTATCGTTGGCCTCCACTCCCTGCCCGGCGGCGTCAACAGCCTTGACATTGGCGAGGCTCTCGGCCACGGCGACTGGTTCCAGAACACCACCAACCTCGACTACTCCTTCAAGGCTGTCGACGAGGTCCTCAAGTTCATCAAGAACTCCGGTCACCAGAACGCCTTTACCTTTGCTGCTATCAACGAGGCTTCCGACACTCATTTCGCCGGCTTCGGTTCGCCCGCCGGCCTCACCGACGCTGGCTCTGACTGGGTCTTGACCTACATGGACGGCGTCTTTAAAAAGGTCGAGAAGCTCGACAAGCGCATCCCCGTCATGCTGCAGGACAACTTCAAGGGCCCCGACTTCTGGGCTCCCTTCTTCCCCGCCTCCAAGAACCTGGTCATCGACTCGCACGTGTACTACTTCGCCGCCGCCGGCACCTACTCGCAGTACGTCGCTCCGACCGTCTGCGGCCAGAGCGCCTACCTCAAGACCGTCTCGAACAAATTCCCCACCTTCGTGGGCGAGTGGTCGCTGCAGACCAAGTACAACAACACCTTTGCTGCCCGGAAGCTGCTCTTCGACACCCAGCGGTACGCGTGGCAGAAGGATTTGGCCGGTGGTTCGTTCTGGACTGCGGTGACTTACACCATGGACCCGGTTGATGGCGAGGGTGTTCAGCAGGACTACTGGGGCTACACTACTCTCATTGATGCTGGTGTCATCACCAAGCAGACCAACGAATCCTACTGCGCTTAGATGCAGTTTGTCTTTTGCATCACGGCTGCTGGGATGTATTGCATTGATGCACGCTCGTGTAATCGCTAAGAAGACAAACGACGACTGCCTTGCAGGAATCACAAAAGCCTGTTTCCTTGGTGGCTGCCTTATATTCGTGTACATATATATTAATGATCAATGAACACATTGTAACGTCAGGCTGATTTGCAAATTGATCGGATTTTTGCTTCTTCACCTTCTATATCCCGCAAGATTTCGAGTCCTGCACGTGGAAAATGCTGCAGTAGTAACAATGCACAAGCGCCGGACGTAGCATAGTGAGTATAGTACAGCGCACCGAGACTCGACCATGCTCCAACATTGAGCTTTCCTATAGAAACAAGCACTTTGAGTCTCATCAATCGATCGATCGATCGATCAATCAATCAATCAACCGCCCGCGACAAACTCCCACAACTCCAGTACAGCGGTTTTGTCTGGCAAGAGGATGCCAACACATCACATCAGCGGTAGATGGACACGCTTTCCAAAATCAATGTTCGAGGCAGCCAACTCTTTCCGCTCACCACACGTCCCGAATACTCGATCCCAGACCCGTGTCTGCTTCCCGTAGTTGTGACTCTTTCTCGACCCGTTGCGATGATGAAGATCATGATCCTCGATCGTGAGTTCGCAGTCGAACACCTGCAGCATCGGCGAAGCAGCACTTGGCGTTGTGTAATAGACCCGGAGGCCGCTGTGTCCCATTGATTCGCCGAATGCCAGATATCCGAGACACAGCCAAAAGTCGTGGAAAGTCATTGGGAAGCCGGCCAGCTTCAAGGTTCCATAAGTCAAGAGCGGGAGGATGGCGAATTCGATGGTTTCCTGTTCCACGTCGGCGAATCCAGCAAGGAGCGGGGTCGGGTGCTTTGCAAGGTGGTGAGTCTGGTGATATCTCCACAGACCTTTGATCTCGTGAGCTGTACGGTGGTGGACGTAGAAGTAGAAATCGATGATGACCGCGAACAGAGCTAGTTCCAGAGGCAGCCAGAGACTCAGGCTTGGAAGCTGTCCGGGCTGGAAAGCAGTCATGAAGGGGAGTAAAGGGCGCACCACGCTCGCCACATAGGTTCCGATCAATACTTTCAAGACGTGTTGATCAGGCACCTCATCTCGCTTGTGTTTGTCGCCATCCAGGTGTCCGAACCGGGATGCCAGTCTTCCGATGATGCGCCAGTGAGTGAGAGATGTGACTGAATTCGCGGCCGCGTATAGGGAAAAGGCAGCTAGAGTGCTCATGCAGTTTCCTGTGATCCAGAAGTACAGGTACTCGACGGCAAGTGGCCAGATTGCATGGAAGAGGATGAACACATGGCAAGATCGTCGTGTCAGGTACGGAACTGTGTCGGATGTGGAAAAGACGGGCACTTGAGTGTTGGCTGTCGGGGCGAATGCGTGGAGGTTGTGCAGTAAGCGATGCTGTGTAGCCCATAGGCTCGTGTCCTGGCGCCAAGTGGATTTCATAGCTGTAGCGAGCGAGAGTCGACGATGGACGGAGACTTGATGCCCTGGAGCGGTGTATAAGTATTCATTGTGTCATAATCGGTCGAGTCAATACACTGGTTGCTAGCCAGGACTGCTTGGAGGTTACTGTAGGCATGAGGTGTCAACATGAATCAACACTTATCTTGCTGAGAAGACACTGCGTACCTTGCATGTTGCACGTGTCTATCAACTCGGTCAACGCGAACATTACCGGTCCTCTGGGATTTGTCTTAGGTGGTAGGCCATATTAAGAAGTGCACTCCCTCGATATGGAAGTGATGCTGCAGATCGATCGGGTTAGAGTTTGGGATTGTGGATACATGCATGTGGTCGCTGCTCGGGAGCGATTATCATCTGTACATGAACTTGTGAACCTCGTCACAATCTCGATCTGTCTCGGGAACCTACAACACTGTCTCAGGCGCGTTTCACTGTTGATCGGGGAAAAGTCCGGATGTCCGACTCGCAAATGGTTGATGAGATTGCATCCAATGTCGTACTCGGAGGAGACTGTAACGTGTTCCTGTCGCCTGCTTTCCAATCACGCCTCATCCGATCCAGCGAACACCGTCTTACATGTCAATCGGCTCAAAGCATCACAACCGCGCCTTGTCAGCGTACAGCGCCGGATCTACCTCGCTCGTGCACAGAATGCACGTATCCTTCAACGCCGGCAGCCTGTCGCGGTGGTTGACAGCCTGATAGTCCTCACTAGCGAGCATGTCCACGAACAAAGCGAAACTGGGGTAGTGAGCCAGCGCAACCTCATCCCAACCCGCGACATCTTCGCCTTCCGTGCCTTGCTTGGGCACCACCTTGCCGACGATTTTGGCAAATCCGCCACGTCGGGATCCAATCGACTCTGCAAACGCTTTGCCGTAACGTAAGTAGCTTGCGTGCGCTTCTGCGCCGGGGTGGAAAGCGAGGAGATTAAGCATGCTGACCGGAGTCGAGACGCCGGCTGGGTTCTGCCATTTTAGAAGCTCCGGCGTAGCTTCGAGACCTTGTGAAGAGATGGCAATTTTGGGTCCCGCGCCGGAGGAAGCAGTGAGCGGAGGGGCATCTTTCGGGTCGGCGTTGAGAAGCTTCTTATTCCTATCTTCGAAGCCGTTGACAATACTACTTGGGACACCGGCGGTGATACTCCAGTGGGCTGATACCCAGTCCTTGTTCAGGTAGGCTTCGGGGAATGGTGTGGTCGTGGGTGTGATGATTAGGAGATCCCACTTTGTGCTCAGTAGGCGGTCAGTTGACAGCTTCTCAGGCTCAACGATCCATCTGAGGGCGTGTGAGATGACCAATGGCTTGAAGGAGATGGATTTGAGGGCTCGAAGGTAGGTCGAGATGTTGGAGTTGGGAGAGAGAGCGACGAGATGGACGGTTGCTAAAGGCATGGTGTGATTTTATCAACAGAATGTGGTCACGGGGACTTTAATGGAGAGTAGATAGTTGAGATCGAGTACTTATACTCAGAGTATGTAGATACAAGTATATGTATTTGTTATGCTCAAAGTCAGTTCGCAAAAGGATGATGCTACATGTATGCTATTGGAGAAACATCCAATTGCCTCGGCTTAGAAGCTTTCCTGACGTCTTCACTTGTCCTGAGGCAGCCATGCAGCAATACACTATACGCGTCAACGCGTCCAACGCGACTTCAAGCTTCTCGCGAATCAACACTCAAAAGTATCCACGTCGATACAAACAACATTGCGATCAAAAGAAACGAAGATATTGCTGTCAAATCCCTGCACCGAATAACAGCAACAAATAAGCCAGCACATCGTACTGCAGGAACGCCAAAATGGCGTCTCGCCCGGAACTCAAGGTGGACGACGAAGCAGGCTTCATCAAGACATTCAACCAGCTAGAGGCGGCTAAAGCAGTTGACACGGTCCGAGTATTCGACCGCGGAGACTGGCTATCAGCACATGGCGATGATGCAGTCCTCATCGCCCGCACACAATACAAGACCACTTCCGTGTTGAAAACGCTAGGGAAGAACCCTGGCCTCCCCTCGGTCACCATGACCATTACAGCCTTCCGCAGTTTCTTACGAGAGGCAATCTTCAGACTGGGCAAGCGAGTCGAAATTCTGCAATCCTCCGGACGCAATCAGTGGAAAGTGGCAAAACAGGCGTCACCAGGCAACCTGCAGGACATTGAGGACGACCTGGGCGGCCATGTCGAGTCTGCGCCTATCATCCTGGCGGTCAAAGTCACTGCAAAAGCGTCCGAAGCTCGCAACGTCGGTGTTTGTTTCGCAGATGCGAGCGTTCGCGAACTCGGCGTCAGCGAGTTTGTAGACAACGACATTTACTCAAACTTCGAATCGCTGTTGATCCAGCTAGGCGTCAAGGAGTGTCTACTACAATCAGACGGCACAAAGAAGGATCCCGAGCTACAAAAGCTGCGTGCGATTGCAGACAACTGCGGATGTGCCGTGTCAGAACGTCCCATCGGTGACTTTGGCAGCCGCGACATCGAGCAAGATCTTACCCGGCTCCTGAGAAGCGAAGGGACTGCCGCAACTCTACCGCAAACAGACATGAAGCTGGCTATGAACTCGGCAGCAGCGCTCATCAAGTACCTGGGCGTCATGTCTGACCCTACCAACTTTGGCGAGTTCCAGCTCTATCAGCATGATCTCAGCCAATACATGAAGCTGGATTCCTCTGCTTTGAAGGCTCTCAACCTGATGCCTGGGCCGAAAGATGGCTCAAAAACGATGAACCTCTACGGACTGTTGAACAAGTGCAAAACGCCCGTGGGCAGCAGGTTGCTCGCTCAATGGCTGAAGCAACCACTGATGAACCTGGAAGAGATCGAGAAGCGTCAGATGCTGGTTGAAGCCTTTGTCAACGACACAGAGCTAAGGCAAACGCTGCAAGAAGAGCACATGCGGTCTATCCCCGATTTATATCGGTTGGCGAAGAAATTCCAGCGCAAAAAGGCGAACCTTGAGGACGTTGTACGTGCATACCAGGTGGCCATTCGCATACCCGACTTCATTGGCACCTTCGAAGGCGTCATGGATGAGCAATACAAAGACGTGCTGGACTCCGAGTACACAGACAAACTCCGGTCATTCTCGGACAGCCTGTCAAAGTTGCAAGAAATGGTCGAGACGACCGTCGACCTGGAAGCGCTAGACAACCACGAGTTCATAATCAAATCAGAGTTTGACGAAGGTCTACGGGTTATTCGCAAGAAGATCGACAAGCTGAGATACGATCTCGAAAAGGAGCACCATCGCGCAGGCGAAGATTTGAACCAAGACACTGAGAAGAAACTTTTTCTCGAAAATCACAGAGTGCACGGCTGGTGTTTGCGTCTGACGAGAAACGAATCAAGCGCGATCCGCAACAAGAAGCAATACCAAGAAATCTCGACCCAGAAGAACGGCGTCTACTTCACCACAACGTCGATGACCCAGATGCGACGCGAGTTCGACCAGCTCTCTGAAAACTACAACCGCACGCAAAGCGGTCTCGTCAACGAGGTTGTAAGCGTCGCCGCATCATACTGTCCCGTCATTGAGAGGCTAGCAGGCGTGCTCGCCCACCTCGACGTAATCGTCAGTTTCGCCCATTGCTCCGTCCATGCACCCTCGGCATACGTGCGCCCCAAGATCCACCCTCGAGGCACAGGAAACACCATTCTGACCGAAGCCCGCCACCCCTGCATGGAAATGCAAGACGACGTCTCCTTCATCACAAACGACGTCTCACTCATCCGCGGCGAGAGCGAGTTCCTCATCATCACCGGCCCGAACATGGGCGGCAAATCGACGTACATCCGCCAGATCGGCGTAATCGCCCTCATGGCGCAGATCGGCTGCTTCGTGCCCTGCACCACCGCCGAGCTGACCCTCTTCGACTGCATCCTGGCCCGTGTAGGCGCGAGCGACAGCCAGCTAAAGGGCGTCAGCACGTTCATGGCCGAGATGCTGGAAACGGCCAACATCCTCAAGACCGCCACGCGCGAATCGCTCGTCATCGTCGACGAGCTCGGCCGCGGCACGAGCACTTACGACGGCTTCGGCCTCGCCTGGGCAATCTCCGAGCACTTGGTGCGCGAAATAGGCGCTTTCGCCATGTTCGCCACGCATTTCCACGAACTCACCGCGCTGACGGAGACGTACCCTCAGGTGCAGAACTTGCACGTCGTGGCGCACATTGGCGATTCGGATGGTGATGCTGCCATGGCTGAAGACGGCGACAGCAACAACAACGGTAGGCGCCGCGAAGTCACTCTGCTGTACAAAGTCGTCCCTGGCATCAGCGACCAGTCCTTCGGCATCCACGTCGCCGAGCTCGTGCGCTTCCCGCCCAAAGTCGTCGCCATGGCCAAGCGCAAGGCCGACGAGCTCGAGGACTTTTCAGGCAAGCACAGTGGTGGTAGTGGTGGAGAGACTTCTCAGACGGCGGCGGCGGCGGCGGCGAGTAAAGAAGAGGTCGAAGCCGGCAGTGCAATGCTGAAAGCCGTCTTGCAGCAGTGGAAGCGCGAGGTCGAGAGCGAAGGGTTGGACAAGGAGGCGCAGGTCGCGAGGATGAGGCAGTTGGTTGAGGGGAACTCGGAGTTGATGGCGAATCCCTTTTTCAAGACTGTCAAGGCGCTATAAGTGCCGATGGGGGGATCGTCTGTTTGATGGAAATGGATTGGGAGTTTCTATTATGTCTCTACTTGAGCGAAGTGTGTAGATATCGTACCGTAGAATTATATCCGTGTGACGTGCAAATGGGTCGAAATATCAAGAATACTTTCCAGCACACCTTTTCCAGTCTATTCTTCCCTACTGTATGAGATAGAAAGGAATAACAGCCGCCTCTCGTAGCAAAATTACAAGCTAATATCATGTTATGCCAGACGACGCTTGGAGACCAGGAGAGGGACCCTCGAACATCTCGAAAGGAGACGGCCCATTGGGGACAGTCAGAAAGAAACAGAAAGAAATTCTTTTGTAGTGTTCCCCTGGTACAAGAGAGAAAAAGAGCAGGAGTTCCTCGCTAATAAACCTTGACAACAACAACAACGACAATAGCAGCAACAAAAATGCAATTACATGCAAGCACACAGCCCCAACCCTACAGCATGCCACTCGAAACAAAGATGCTTTCCCCCATCTGATGGCATTCGGTGTTTTCCTTTCAAGAAAGGCACGGCCAGAACTTCAATTTCTGACCGAATCTCGCCTGGCGAGCTCGCCGCGGTGATTTGACATGTCTTTCTACGACGATGCGGCAACCTCGGGCTGCTCCTTGTCCTCGATGGTGGCCTTCTCGAGGTCCTTGGCGGCGTCGGCGGCGGCGTCCTTCTCCTGGGAGGCCTCGGCGCCGGCGCTGGCGTTGCCGTTGGTGGGCTTGCGGCCGTTCTCGGTGGCGCCGTTGGCGGCGTCGGCTTCGGCTTCGAGGCGGTCGATCTCGGCTTGCGCTTTGGCGACGTTCTAGGGATGAATTGTTAGCAAGTGAGGGATTGAATTGGAAGAAAATTGATCTCACCTCCTTGGTCTTGCTCTCCTGGTTGTCCTTCCAGTAGGCGAGCTTCTCCTTCAGCTTCTCGGCGACAGCAGGGACATCGCTCTGCTGCATGGGCGGGTCGACGCCAATGCGGGCCAGGTTCTCAATAGTACCAACGTCCAGGTTGAACTTGCCGGCAGCGGGAGAGGCGGTGCCACGGTTGCCGCCCTTCTTCTTCTTGCCGCCAGTGCCGGCCATGAACTCCTCGTCGTTGTCCTTCTTGCTCTTGACGGGAGTGCCCTTGAGGCCCTCGGAGTCAACCTTGCGAGCGGCGGTGGCAGCGAACTTACCCGGGCCAGCGGCCTCGGGCTTTGCGATGGAAGACGGGTCGAAGTGGTAGAGCAGGGCCTGGGTGGTGCGGATCTCGTCCTGGTAGGCAGGCGCGCTGGCCTCCTCGAGCTTCTCCTTGGCGGCCTCTTGCCTGCGGCCGCGGTGGTAGGCGTCGTTCTCGGCGCGACGCTTCTCATCGCGAATGCGGCGGGCTTCGCGCTCGTACTCGACAGCAGCGCGGCGGGAGCTGTAGTACTTGTCCTTGATCTCCCTGACGGTGGTGTACTTCTTCTGCTGGTCCTCGTGCGCGGCGGTGCGCTCGTCGCGGAGGGCGTTCAAGTTCTTGTAGACCTCGTCCTGCTCGGCCTTGATCTTGTCGAGCTCGGTGGTGATCTCGGTGTAGCGGTCGCTAAGGGCGCGTGCGGCAGGGTCGTCCATGGTCTTCTTGAGCTCAGCGATCTGTGCCTTGATCTGGTCAATGCCTTCCTGCGTCTTCTCAAATTCGCCAAAGACATTCTTTTGCCTGTTCAACTGGCTGATCTGGTCGAGCGACTTCCTCTCATCGACAACCTTCAGCTTTCCCTCGTCAACGGCCTTGCGGAGCTCGTCAATGTGCTTGTTAATCTCCTCGACGGACTTGAAGGGGATCTTGCTGCGCTGGGCCTTTTGCTCGGCAATGCGGGCCTTGAGGTTCTCATCGAGGCGCTTCACCTTGTCCATGACCTGGCCGCGGGAAGACTTGGTGGACTGTTGCTGGGTGCGGATCTGGGCAAGCTCGGCGCGAAGCTCCTGCTGGCGCTTGTTGGAAGGCGAGTCCTTGTTGTTGGGGCGGGCCATGTCGAGCTTGGCCTTGATGCTCTTCTGCATTGGGAGTTAGCGGTCTGCCATTTCGGTATTGTGAAGCTGCAGGTATGCGATGCGCGTTCCCGACATACCATGCGCTCCTCGGCAGCCTTGAGGTCCTTCTCGGCCTTGGCCAGCTCGGACTTGTAGCTCTCCTCATCAGGCTTCTCAGGCTTGACAACGGGGGTTCCCTTTCCAGCAGTCTTCGCGGCGCCAGATGTGCCGATCTGGGCGGCGGAGGGAGTAGCGAGATCAGCCATGTCGAATAGTCAGGTCGATTGAACTCTCACGATGAGTTCAGGGGTTACGGTATTGCGAGATTGGTGTTGGTGGGAGGTAGTATTTTGATGTGGTTTAGTGCAATGTGTCTGGTAGCGGGTGTTGGTGTGTAGTATTATTATTTGATGAGTACTGGGTGATCCGAGGGTCCAAGAAGAAGTGGGGATTATTAAATCTGGCCGCTGGTCTTGGACAATTTAGGGGCGGAAGTTAAGTTACTGCCACTTGGCGGGCCAGTAGCCTGAAGGCACTTGACCCTGCCCTGCCCGTGCTAGGTATTCTTCCGTGGGTAATCACTACTGACCATCTCTTCACACTTCTCCCGTCTCCATGTGTCTCCATGTGTCTCCAAGTGTCACTTCACCGCGCATTGATGGAGTTTGATGGGCTGCTTTCACTGATGCTGATCAGTCCCTGCACAAGCACATGGATACCTGCGATGGGACATGCATCTCATCTAGCACGTGTCTGTATAATTGGAGTGCTTGTGATGTCCCGACTGACTGCATACATGTATACTGTCAGGAGATTGACAATAAATGTCCACGGCAAGGACTGCAGAACCTGAAAGTCAGGTAACGCAGAAGACATCGACTAATCAGACACACAAGAATGATGACGAGAATACTCGGTAACAAAAGCCAACACCCGTAACAGTAGAAGGGTGGAAGGGGTGCATGCATGCGGAAAGCTGCAGTTCCTGTTCAACCGATCAAAGTGAGGCGTGACTTGTGCCTGCCTGTTATCTGCCTTCTGTTGCCATGCGGCTACCCCCGAACTCATGCAAACAACCGCACTCACTGATCACAGACATTGCACCTCGAGGCCGATGAGCAATCGCGACAGCTCATGACTTTCAACCCTTGACCACCACCAACCGTTCGAAGTACCACGCGACAGATCGCAATTCTCTTCCAACATGGTGGCGGATCGGTTCAGAGCGCTCATGGGCATTGCACTATCGCTCGCCATTCAAATGGCCTCAGCCCTCGAGCTCAACATCAACGACACCGCCTCCATTCAACGAGCAGCAAGCCAAGTGGCTCAAGGAATGATGAATTACTACAAGGGAAACGAGTTCGGCCAGATACCTGGTATACTGCCAGAGCCGTACTACTGGTGGGAGGCCGGAGCGATGTTCGGAGCCCTCGTCGACTACTGGCGCTATACCGGCGACTCGACCTACAGCGACATCGTCTCTCAAGCCATGCTGTGGCAGGCGAGCCCGACCAAAGACTTTCAGCCTCGAAACCAGACCTCGACCGAGGGCAATGACGACCAGGTCTTTTGGGCCATCACAGCACTCATGGCCGCCGAGACTGGATTCCCCGACCCACCACCAGAAAACCCACAATGGCTCGCTCTTGCGCAAGCAGTCTTCAACCAGCAAGCTGATCGATGGGACGATCAATATTGCGGTGGAGGTCTCAGATGGTAAGTCGGGGTTCCGTTTCCGGCCGGAGAGATTGGACGAGGTGGCTAACACACGCAGGCAAATCCACTCGACGAATCCCGGATACAATTACAAGAACTCGATCACACAAGGAGGCTTCTTCAATATAGCCACACGCCTCGGAGCTTTCACGAACAATCAAACATACTACGATTGGGCCGACAAGATGTATGACTGGTGCGAGTCTGTGGGTCTGATCAGCCCATCCTACCAGGTCTTCGATGGCACGGATGTCTTGATCAAATGCAGTGAGCTGAACCACAACCTATGGTATGTATCTCTTCCTGAGGAGCCGAGGCTTCCTATGATGATCTTACAATCCTTTTCCAGGTCATACAATGCCGGCATCTTTCTCCACGGCTCAGCAGTGATGTGGAATCAAGTATCATCCCAGAAGCATCCAGACAGTCATGGCGTCAACTAATGTCTATCAGACCACGGGTCCGACCCAAGAACTCTGGCGCAACCGCACTGAAGGTGAGATCCCAATACCTGGCCCTGCAAAAAATTACCACAAGCCGACCAATACTGACTTGCCCCCCCAAAAAGGCTTCCTCAAGTCGTCGCTCGCCTTCTTCACAGGCCCGAACAACACCGACTCAAACAAAACCATCATGTTCGAAGCCGGCTGCGAGCGCAACCCTCCTAACACCGCAGCAAGCTGCAACGTCGACCAGCGCTCTTTCAAAGCCTACCTCTCGCGCTGGCTCGCGGCCACAAGCATTCTCGCGCCCTGGACAGGCGAATTGATCATACCGTTGCTGCGCGATTCCGCTCTGGCCGCTGCACAGTCTTGCTCTGGTGGAACAGACGGCGTGACCTGTGGACTCAAATGGTGGTTCGAAGGTTGGGATGGGGAGTTTGGCGTCGGAGAGCAAATGAGTGCGCTGGAGGTCATCCAGAGCAATCTCATCTCACGGGTCCAGGGACCTTTTTCGGGTGCCAATGGTGGGACTTCGAAGGGTGATGCCAGTGCTGGCGGAGGTGAGCCAGGGATACCTCCACCTGGCCACGAGCAGCTGAGCCCTAAGGATCGCAAGGGTGCGACTGCTTTGACGGCTGTCTTGGTACTGGTTACATTGGGCACTGGTTGGTGAGTGAATCTCTGTTCCTCGAGTTGTGTTCCACTGTTTCGTCTTGCTGACTGAGATGATAGGTGGATGTCTGTTTAAGCTCGATTGGACGATTGTGCACATTCGAGTTGACGCGTTGTTACGGTTTCCTTTTTGCTGAGTAAAATCAGCGGTTCAATGAGACGCGGCTGACATAACTCTGTATCGTGGCAAACACATAGGATTGAGCGTGCTGTATCATAGCAGACAGGTGCATTTTGCACTCCCCATTCAACCATCGCTGTGTAGCCACAAACAGAGAGATGATCGTCCGAGGCAAGAAGAGAAGCTTTGAAACTCGAAAGCTTGACAGTCACGCCTTCAAACCGTGGCTTCGCTCTCCGGCGACCAATACTCAGTCTTACTCAAGCCCAATGATCCCAGCTCCAGAGTAGCACCGCAGAGTAGAAGTCCCATGCCTGGTGTTGTCTTTCTCTTGCATTATCTGGGCGACTTCGATCGTTATCTCTCATTCGTGAGCTTACACTACCAGTACAATAGTGATGATGCTGATAAGCATCCAACCAACCCTGACCTCCACAAAGCTTGCTTCTAACGGTTTAGAGCTTCATGGAAGCTCCAGACTTTCGGTCGATCCAGAACCATCACAACGGCCTCTGATGACATCGCGCATACGTTTCTGTACCTTGCAAGCTTGTTGTCGTGTACTGATGGTAACGTGGATTTCGACGTGGAAATAAGGCACGTTTTGTGAATGGGACAGACTATGCGCGTGGACTGGATCACAGTCTCGCATGCTATGTCTCGTCATGGTAATCGACTGATTTGAAAGAGACTTACCTATCTTTTGAGCGACAGACGAGGAACCCACCATCTCGCCGTGTCCTTAGACTTGGGGCAGATGCCGAATTGAAAGTAAGGCACCCCCCACCTTACACCTTCGTCTCCTGTTCTATCACCTGAACCATGGCCTTTTCCTCGCAAGCGGCCACACATCGCGACTCGCTACGAACAGCATACAGGTTTCTTCGATCATGTTAGGATTACGTGGACGGCCAAGTCGCAGGTCGATTGGCTTGACTGCTTTCTTCTTCACAACAGCCTTGTTCTACCTCTACGCCACGACCGATCTCCTGCGACACGACTACTTCCCATCCAATCCCTTCCGCCTCGGCGCTCTGCATTCTGGCGAACTTCCTTGTAGAAGCCTACCCGGAGCGAACGACACCGTAGTCGTTTTGAAAACCGGCTCAACAGAACTGCAAGACAAACTCCCTATCCACCTATCCACAACTCTCCGCTGCTATCCAAACCACCTCATAGTCTCCGACTACGCCGAAACCTACCACGGCGAACCCATCATCGACGCCCTCGAAGACGTCGATCCCTCCTACAAAGCCTCCCACCCGGACTTCGCCCTCTACCGCAAACTCCAAACCTCCGGTGGGCGAGCTTCCCTAGCCCCCTCCGAACTCAGCGGTCCCAGAAGCGGCCCCCAAGACCTCCCAGCCCCCAACGATCCCACAACAACAACCAACAACACCCCCACCGACGCCAAAAGCGGCAAACCCACCAACCCAGGCTGGCGCCTCGACAAGTGGAAATTCCTCCCCATGCTCAACCAAACCCTAGCCCGCTTCCCGGCCAAGAAATGGTACGCCTTCGTCGAGACAGACACCTACATCTTCTGGAGCACGCTGTTATCCTACCTGGCCGCCCTCGACGCTTCGCAAAACTACTACATCGGCGCGCAGGCGCAGATTTTAGATGTAGTGTTCGCGCACGGCGGCAGCGGGTTTGCGCTTTCGCGGCCGGCGCTGGAGCGTGCTGTGGCGTATTACGGCGAGCGGAAAGCGGAGTTGGAGAGGGCTACGGCGGGGCAGTGGGCGGGGGATTGTATTCTGGGAAGCGTGATGAGGGATAGCGGGACGACTTTGACGTGGGCGTGGCCGATTTGGCAGGGCGGAGGGGTTGGGGAGGCTGTTTGGGGGGAGGTGGAGTTTGGGAAGAGGTTGTGGTGTTTTCCGGCGGTGAGCTGGCATCATCTTGGGCCGGAAGCGGTGGGGGAGTTGTGGGATTTTGAGAGGGGGTGGGTTGGAGATGGGAAGGGGAATGATGGGGGGAGTCCGCCGGTTATACGGCATAGGGAGATTTTTAAAGAGTATGTGTTGCCTCGCACGGGGGAGGCGAGGCGGGGTTGGGATAATTTTTCTGGTGATGATGGCGGGTTGGTTGGTTCCTTGGAGGAGTGCAGGGAGGTTTGTGAGGCGGATGAGGCGTGTTTGCAGTTTATGCTGGACTCGGGTGGGCGGTGTTTTACTAGTGCGCGGCCGAGTATGGGGAAGGCTTCTTCGAGTGGAAGGGTTTCGGGATGGGTTCAGGAGCGGATGGTGAGGTATTATGAAGAGGCTGAGGCGTGTGGAGGTGAAGGATGGATTGTGTGAGGTCTGTGAGGGTTGGCGTGTATGCTGTATCAATAAAGCTTTGTTGAATAAGATCTCTCACTAGCATCATCATGTTTGTGATACATGGATGATGCTGACACTGCCGTCTAATCCGGTGGTCTACAAGTTTTGCTAACATGCCGCCAATAATTGAAGATTTTCCGACAGACCAGTGTTGCTAATACCATCGGATGTTGTTGACTGATATATATGAGGATGCATTTGCGGGGAAAAGGCGTTTCAAATGGTCAAAATTCCTTCCGTCCTTCCTCCAACTTTAGGCGAGAAGCGAGAGGGGGGCTAAGACTTGAATTCAATAAAGACGTCCCGACTTGGTTAAAGTGGGAGGTTGTGAGTGAACCGTTGGCCCGGGCCTGCTTTGGTGCTCGTGCTGCCATTCTTGCTGTCCTTTCATGTTCGTTCTGATATTGATGATGATAGTAGGTTGCTAATTCGGTAGAAAAAGCGCCGGGAGTGCACAGTCATATGTCTTACTTTTTGTCAGTCTACATGTGTCAGTTTAGGCGAGTAAAAAATGGGAGATATCATCAAAATGGCATGGGTGATTACCTCTGCCCGAACATGTCACGATACCTCTACCATAATTGCCATGGTCGTACAATACTGCACTGCCTCCTTTATCTCTCACACCCTCCTCTCGTCTCGTCTTGTCCACTCGATCTCCGCCATGTCATCCGATCTTGTCTCTTAATGTGTCCAGGTGTTATGATATTTATGCCTTTGTAAGACTCGTAAGACCACAGCCGACGCCAGTGTGGCCCGGATCGACCTCGCGTACAGCCGCTCAAAGCTACCTCTGTTGGTCCGTGATTTGGTGGTGCTTCGGTGCTCCACATGCACCGGGGCGAGCCACCCTCACTCTCACTACTCTAGCCCTCTCCATCTGCCAGCTGCTGCTAGCCAGCCTACTGACACTCCAACACTATCATTCCTGTATACCACCACTGCCAATCCATACATCTGCCAAGCGCCCACTTGACCAACTCCCTGTATCCTCGCCTTGACTCGTACACCATTGCCCGTACATCTCATCTGCGCGAAGACCGCGACAAGCGACATCTTCATCCGAGTACTACCATACCGCGTCGACACACCACCATTGATGGGACCCAGCTAGCATCAACCTCCTCCCGCCACTCGCCCACCGTGGCACCGAACATACTCTCTCCGACGACGCCACACAATCTCCGCCGTCGCGCGGCTGAAATTGCGTGAGCATGACTTTGCGCGGCGTCCTCGGTAGAAGCAACAATCATGCGGCCGCTCCCACCAGCACCCCCACGAGCAATCCTACGGGCAACCCTGCCGGAAACTCCAAATCTGATCTTACGAATGGCGAGAACGCTCCACCTCATCAGTACCAACAAAGACATGGCTCTGCGGAGAGCTACCGTTCCACGGACACAGTGAGAGGGCCTGTGAATACGGCTGCTGCGACAGGCTCGCAGTTCGGGAAGCTGAAGTCGGGGCAGAAAATTGGGTAGGTTGGACTGCTGGATCGTATTCTTGCATATTGTCTCATGGACTGCTGCGTGGTGTCGGATGGGCTGGCAAGCGAGGAAGCTTCAAGTCGCAGGGTTCTTGAGAGCTGGTCCGGCGCTTTGCTGCATGTTCCGTTCTTCACGGGTTCCGAGACGATTGCACATGCGCGGCGCAGACGACAACAAATGCTAACATCTGCTCGCGCAGCCTTTCCAATGAACCCGCCGTTTCACCCGGGAGCTTGCCTTTCACATCGCAACCCTACGCCTCCCGCGCAGACATTGCGCCTTGGGACGACGCTGGCCCATCACCCATGGAACAGGTGGGCGACAGAAGCCGCAGCGAGTTCCCCATACACCAAGGATCTACCCACACACCTGCGATCAATCGACACCCTCCAGCCCCCAATGCTGCCCCACCATGGGCTAATAGCAACCAGGATGGGAGACAAATGGCAAGCTCTGTCTTCGGCGGTTACTTTGACGAGTCCACCGATAATCTCGGCCAAGTATCGCCAGGTTGCGCACCTCCAGGCGGCATGGGCTTTCCAGGGGAGGGCGAGGACAGACGACCGTCAATAGCCAGTGCAACAACGATATCTTCGCAAGGCTCCAGAGGAAGCATGGGCGGAAAATTTACAAAAAAACTCCAAGGCTTCTTCGGCGAAGAGATAGCGAACGATCCGTCGAGCAAACGTTATGGATACAGCAGGCAGAATTCGGAGACGAGCTCCTTGAAGAATCCGGTGCCAGGATATGGATCGGGCAGTTCGCGGAATAGAAACAACTCCATGAACGATGCCATGTTGAGAGGCAGTGGAGCGGGCAGTCCAACTAATTCGCGCCCACGGACACCTTCGCATCCTCCGAGCAGTGAAGTAACTCCGTGGGTGTACCAAGATCCTCAGGTAAGGAAATGTGGCATGAAGGCATTGATCGCTCCAGGAAGTAGCCGCTGACAATTTGGGCAGGAGGCAACGGGAAAGAGTTCCTCGCAGCAAACCGAGCAAAGCAAGAGCCGTTCCCACAAGCCTTCCATCGCCGGCCACAAATTGCACCTCCCCGGACACCGACACAACCGCAGCAACGACGAGAAGGTCTCGGGTGGATTTGGATTCCCACTGAGGTCTGCTACCAGTCGCGAAAACATCGCGAACCTCGCCAACCCTCTACGCTCGGGCTCCACCATGAGCTCCGCATTGAACTTGCGAAGCCGTGCGACCAGCCCTTCACCTAGCGTGCAGAGTGCCCAGAGTCGCGACAATGGTATCGCGCAGCGCTCGCCTAGTGGACGAGAACCGAAGCGATCCCTGTTCGATCGCGTCACTGGCCGACACAAGAACGAAAAGTCCGCGATTGAAAGCCTTGTCTCTCCCGCATCGACCACATCACTACAGAACCAACAACCAGGGCCCCGGCCTACCAAGTCACGGACAGACACAGCTTCATTATCCCGGCCTTCCGGACGCAAATCGGAGGGCAACAATGCAAACACAGCTGGACAAAAGCCTTCGCGGCTGCCTTTCAAGAGACGGGGTGAGACAAGCTCTGAATCAAAACAGGCCAGAGACCCAAACGCAAACATGAACGGGATGGAAGAACACCCGAACTTGTGGAATCTGGACACGGACCTGACCCAGATGGAGGGCATCATTGATCGAAGACAACCTCCCATGACACCCCCTGCAAACGACAAGGTCTACGATGGAGGCGCACAAACATTGCCTGGACAGGAAGAGCCAACAAAACCAGAAGCCGGCGCTTGGGATGCGCCAGACAGTTGGGCTGTCAAACGAAAAACAGACGAGAACGTGGAACGCCTACGAGAAATCGACGAGGACGGAAACATGCCTGGCGACGACGATCCTGGGTCCATGTACTTCATGCGAATATTCCGCGCAGATAGCACCTTTGCGGTCATCTCGGCAAGTCTCAACACAACAGCGGCAGAGCTGATTTCCATGATGGCAAAGAAGACCTTTCTACAAGACGAGCTCGACAACTACCAAATTGTTATGCGCAAACAGGACACAAGTCGACAGCTGGAGTCTGGTGAGCGGCCGCTCGTTATGCAGAAGAGGCTGTTGGAGTTGGCAGGGTATCAAGAGAATGACAAGTTGGAAGATCTGGGACGGGAAGATCACGGCTACCTCTGCCGCTTCACCTTCTTGCCAGCAAAGATGAGCGGCTACTCTAGTTTGGAGCGCGACCCTGGCTTCAACAAGATGCAGCGCTTCAACCACATCGATCTGTCTGGGCGCAATCTGGTCACCATCCCAATCGCCATGTACCAAAAAGCTACCGAGATCATCACACTAAATCTTTCACGGAACCTCAAACTCGACATTCCAAAGGACTTCATCCAGAGCTGCACCCAGCTTCGGGAGATCAAGTACACGAGCAACGAGGCCTGGCGAATCCCCCAAAGCTTGCCACTCGCTACAAAGCTGACCATGCTGGACATTTCCAACAACAGTCTAGAGCAATTGGAGCATGCAGAGCTTCACAAATTGTCTGGACTCGTCAGCCTCAAACTTTCCAACAACATCTTGGGTAGCATACCAAAATACTTCGATCGCTTCGCCGCCCTTCGAAGCTTGAACCTTTCTTCCAACAACTTGAACGAATTCCCAGAAGCTTTGCGTAGCCTCAACACGCTTGTTGATTTGGACGTCAGTTTCAATTCCATCTCAGACTTGGGCGACATTGGCAATTTCACCAACTTGGAAAGGCTCTGGGCTACGAATAACAGGCTCGGTGGCCCTCTTCACGCGTCATTTGGCAAACTCACGAATCTCAAGGAAATTGATGCTCGCTTCAACGGAATCAACAACATGGACATCGTCTCACAGCTCCCTAAATTAGAGATGCTCATGCTGGGCCACAACTCCATCTCGGCCTTCGAAGGCTGTTTCGCACGGCTCAAAGTGTTATACCTCAACCACAATCCTGTCACGCGGTTCGATCTGAATGCACCGGTCCCTACGCTCTCCGTGCTCAATCTAGCCTCAGCGAAGTTGTCACAATTGCCGGACGCGTTGTTCCAGAAGATGTCAAATCTCACCAAACTCACAATCAGCAAGAACCACTTCGTCTCACTTTCGCCACACTTCGGCAACATGTTGAAGTTGGAGTATCTTAGCATTGCGAAGAACGAGCTTCAGCGGATGCCGTCGGAAGTAGGTCGCTTGACCGAATTGAGATATCTCGATGTGCGGGAAAACAACTTGTCCAGTCTCCCACCAGAGATCTGGCTTGCGAAGCGTCTGGAGACTTTGAACCTGTCTTCCAACGTGCTCAGCGATTTCCCCAAACCGGGCAATCCATTGCCAGCGGTCCCTGAATCTTCAAATGCGACTCCTCAAGCGACCCCTAGTGTGGGTACCATGTCAGACTTTGAGGAGTTAGGCAGACTGGAAGACTTTTCTCTTCGCAGACCAAGCCAAGCTTCCGGGATGCTTAGCGTATCCAGTTCGCCTGGAGCAGCATCTCGCAAGGGCTCGGTTGTTTCACATTCATCACAACAGAAAATGGGCAGCATCTCTCGGGCTAACACTGCGGGCAGCGTGAGTACCATGACACCCGGTAACAGGAAGGACTCTACGCTCTCTGGGCGCTTGGCGAACACCTTTTCGACTTCGTTGAGGCATCTATTCCTTGCCGATAACAGACTTGAGGACGACGTGTTCAACGAGCTAGTTTTGTTGCCGGAGTTGAGGATTCTCAATCTCTCATACAATCAACTCTACGACATACCCCCTCGAACCATCAAGCGTTGGAGCCATCTCACCGAGTTGTATCTCTCGGGCAACGATTTGTCGTCGCTTCCCTCTGAAGATCTTGAAGAAGGTTCCTCGCTCAAGGTGTTGCACATCAACAGCAACAAGTTCCAAGTCCTTCCCGCAGAGCTCGGCAAGGTGCAAAAGCTCGCGATACTTGATGTTGGTAGCAACATGCTCAAGTACAACGTCTCCAACTGGCCGTACGACTGGAACTGGAATTGGAACCACCAGCTGCGATACCTCAATCTTTCCGGCAACAAGCGTCTCGAGATCAAGCAGACTGCCAACGCTCAGAATGGAAGAGAGGCTAGGGACCTCACTGATTTCTCGTCGTTGGTGAACCTGCGCATCCTTGGTTTGATGGACGTCACTTTGACCATTCCCTCTATCCCTGACCAGGCGCCTGATCGTCGTATCAGGACAGCGGGCTCCGTCATCGGCACCGGTATGCCGTATGGCATGGCCGACACACTGGGGCGCAACGAGCATCTTTCAACGCTTGACATGGTTGTTCCGCGCTTCCGAGGCCACGAAGCTGAGACACTGATTGGTCTCTTCGACGGTCAGTCTCTTTCGTCTGGCGGCAGCCGTGTCGCAAAATATCTCCACGAGAAGTTCAAGCACGTTTTCAGCGAGGAGCTAGATAAGATCAAGTCTGGCGAGACGGCAGTCGACGCTTTGCGGCGTACTTACTTGGGCTTGAACAAGGATCTTGCCACCACCGCTATGCAGGCCATTAGCGAAAGAGAGCATCCTGGAAGCGCTATTGTTCACCGAGGTAGCGTCTCGGGGCCTGAGCTTGGAGACGATGACATGAACAGCGGCAGTGTTGCGACGGTGATGTACTTGCATGGCATGGACCTTTTCATGTCCAACGTGGGCGATGCTCAGGCATTGCTTATTCAGTCGGAAGGTGGACATCGTGTCATCACAAGGAAACACGATCCCGCCGAAACTCTGGAGCGAGCGCGCATTCGCGAGGCCGGAGGATATGTCTCCCGCCAGGGCAAGCTTAACGACCAGCTTGACGTCTCTCGCGCGTTCGGCTACGTTTCCCTCACGCCCTGCGTCATTGCTGCACCGCACGTCGTTCAGGTCACGCTCAAGGAGTCGGACGAGATGATTCTGATGGCTTCACGCGAACTTTGGGACTACCTGACACCAGACTTTGCGGTTGATGTTGCGCGTTCGGAGCGTGGCGATCTGATGAGGGCGGCGCAGAAATTGCGAGACCTGGCGATCGCATTCGGAGCCACCGGCAAGATCATGGTCATGATGATTGGCGTGACTGATCTTCGAAGGCGCGACCGTGCAAGAGTCCGCACACACAGCATGGGCATGGGTCCTTCCGGCTCACCACAGCTCGACTACTTCAGCGGCCGCAAGGGGAAACGCGGCAGAGAGAATGTGGGCGACTCAAAGCTGGCACGTCTGGACCAGGAAGTCGAGGCGCCTGTCGGAGACGTTACCTTGGTGTTCACTGACATCAAGAACTCGACCATTCTGTGGGAAACCTATCCTATCGCCATGCGTTCGGCAATCAGGATGCACAATGAAGTGATGCGCCGCCACCTGCGTATCATTGGTGGCTACGAGGTCAAGACTGAAGGTGACGCATTCATGGTTGCCTTCCCGACTGTCACCAGCGCCCTGCTGTGGTGCTTCACCATCCAGTCGCAGCTTCTCGAAGTCCAATGGCCGCAAGAAATCCTTTCTTCAGTCCACGGTGACGAGGTTCAAGACGCCGATGGTAACATCATCTTCCGCGGTCTCAGCGTCCGCATGGGAATTCACTGGGGTCAGCCCGTGTGCGAAGTCGACCCCGTCACCAAGCGCATGGATTACTTCGGTCCCATGGTCAATCGCGCAGCACGTATCGAAGGTGTCGCCGACGGCGGCCAGATCTGTGTGTCTTCCGACTTCATCGCCGAAGTGCAGCGCCTTCTTGAATCTCACATCGAGACCGACCGCACCAACTCAACCGGAAGCGAAGAGACCTTCTCAGACGACATGCTGTCCGAATCCATCCGCCGCGAACTTCGCTCCCTCTCCTCGCAAGGCTTCGAAGTCAAAGACCTCGGCCAGCGCACCCTCAAGGGCCTCGAGAACCCCGAATACATCTACCTCATGTACCCGCACAGCCTGGCGTCTCGCCTGCTGGTGCAGCAGCAAAAGGCCGAAGCCGAAGCCCGCAACAACGCCGAGAAGGACAGCTTGACGTCGCGCACGCGCGGCTCGCCGCTCACCGTCGACACGCAGAACGTGTGGGACCTGTGGAACGTCAGCTTGCGCTTGGAGATGCTGTGCTCCAGCCTGGAGAGCACGGGCGTGACGAGCCTGAAGCCGCCCGAGACGGCTCTGCTGGAGCGCATGAAGCAGCGCGAGGGCGAGGTCACGGATCGCTTCCTGGTCAATTTCGTGGAGCATCAGATCAGTAGGATTGAGGTGAGTCGTCTTCTTCGTGAGTTTCCTGGAAAATGATATCAGAGTGCTAACTTTTACTTCTTTTCCTAGACCTGCATCTCTACGCTGGCGATCCGCAACATGGTCCGGCCGTTCAAGGATGGTATGCTCGAGCAGGCGTGCCCGATGGCTGATGTTTTGGCCGAGGTGGCGAGTCAGCTTGATGAGCTTAGAGTGCTGAGGCAGCAGGCGGATTTCGATATGGCTCCGTCTTGAAAGTAACTTTGGAGAGGGAGAGAGGAAGGGGGAGGAGAGAGAGACGATTTCCCCCGTGTGTGACATGCGGATTCCCTTGCGTAGGGAGTTTTATTCACCTGGTCTCACATGACCATTACGGCCGTAGAAAAAAATCCGATCGATGACTTTTCGAGTCAGGAAGGGGGTTCATGGTGTTTCTTGGTAGGCTGGTGGTGTTGAATATTTCTGTTGGTTTTGGTTGGAATGGATGGATGGAGAGACTATGACTCTGCGATGGTCGCTTGTTTTTTCGGAGGGGAGTTGAGAACTCCTACCTTTTTTTTTAACGAAGCCAGGCGTTTTTTTTCTTGGACAAACATAGCCACGATTAAGATGCTCTTTGGTATGGTTTGGTTTTCGTTTTAGCGCTGACGTTGTTGGTTGTTCGGGATGGGCTTGCTCTTGTAGCGTTGTGTTGGAGTGATGTACCGGTATAAGTTGTTATGGCAATTATTGATATTATGGCTGCTTGCTGTTTAGCAATCTGACTCGATGTGAGGCTAGTTAGGTGTGGTTTTTTCGTCTTTTTGCTATTGATTGTGCTGACTTGGTCACAAGTGATCAGGTACGATCTTCAGAGGTTTTTCAAATGCCTTTCCAATGATATTGAATGTTTACTTCAACTAAGGAAGCATTGAGTTCCGTTATACTTGGCGCTAACGTTTACTTAATGTACACCCCAAAGCCTCGGCGGGACGCCTCTCCGATAACGCAGTCCTTCTGCGACTACACATGTACTCGCGTGCGATAGGTCTCTCTATTCCCAACCTCTGAACCGCACTTATCTAAGTCTACGTCTTCATCTCGTGATCTCCTCGATACCTTGTCAATAGGTGTCCAATTCTCATCACAAATCCCGATTCCGGAACAAGAAGGACAATTCGCCACAACACAACAGCAACTCCCACAACCATGGGCAGCACAGCAGCTCCAGACCAAGACACCGTCACAATCCTAGTGACCGGATTCGGAGTACGACACCTACTCACCACACCTTCAGAAGCCAGAGCCTCTCACTAACAACAAAACCTCCTCCAAACAGCCCTTCCAAGACCGCTTCCCCATCAACCCCTCCTTCGAAATAGCCAAACTCCTCCCCGCCCACCTCCCCCCGCTCCCCAACACCCACCACCCAACTCCCATCAACCTCATAGTCCACCCCACCCCAATCCGCGTCAGCTACGCCGAAGTCCGCGCCCTGGTCCCCGCCCTCCTCGCCTCCTACATCGCCACCCCCATAGACCTAGTCCTGCACATCGGCATGGCCTCCAGCCGCTCCCACTACGCGCTGGAACGCCAGGCGCACCGCGACGGCTACGGCCGGAATGCGGACGTCGATGGCAAGAAGCCGGCGTGGGATGAGGGGGAGGTGGAGTTTGGGGATTGCGGGCATGTTTTGACGACGACGGTGGATTACGATGCTGTGTATGAGGGGTGGAGGCGGAATTTGACGGATTTTGAGGGCGGGGAGGGGCAGGGGAGGCAGTTGGTTGAGACGGCCGAGTCGAATGATCCGGGGCATTATCTTTGCGATTATATTTATTTCAATAGTTTGGCTTGGTTTGAGAGGCGGGAGCGGAAGGTTGGTGGTGGGGATGGGAATGGGGATGGGGTTGAGGGTGGTGTTGTTGAGGCAGAGAGGCCGGTTTTGTTCTTGCATGTGCCGGCGGAGAGTGATGCGGTTACTTTGAGGAAGGGCGTGGTGGCGACTACGGCGTTGCTGAGGTCTATGGCGGAGAGCTGGAGTGCGTCCAAGCGGAGTCGGAGGGAGGAGATGAAGGCTTCGGGGTGAAGGGGTCGATTGAAACGAGTCAGGAGAAGTGGTGGTGGCGGTTGTTTGGACGTCAACCTGTTGCGTCTTCAAGGGTGGCGACTGATGAAATGGATGGAGGATCTCAAGGAACCATCCATTCTTCTTGCTGGTGTTGGGAAAGCTATCATATCAACATCGAATATACACATTTTGTTTTATTCTTGAGAACCTGCTTTACAGCTACAGTCGTCGTCATGCCACTCCGATTTGGAAACGCGTTAAAGTGGGGGGTTGATTATTTCATTCACCTACTTATGATAATCAACAAGCCCTTCAAGCTGCGATCTTGACTTCAGCCGCCTTCCTCAACCGGTTCATCACCGCAGCCGCCACATCGCCCTCTTCATCACTGATGCCTTCCACGAAGATAGCATCGACGTCCTGCCTATCAAGATCCCGCAGAGCCGCGAACACTCCGCGCGCTATGTCCGCCGTGTCGGTTCCCAGCCCGACATCCAAAAGTGTGAAATCCATCTGTGAGTTTGCTACCGAGTGCGTTTCGACGCTCCGCTGCACGTGCTGTTTGTGAATCGTCTGCAGCATCCCAGCGAAACCACCAGGTATTGATGATGGTGACGGTGATGCCTTCGACTCGTTGCCGTTTGTTTGCGATGCAGACTTGGACTCTTCTGTGTTGTTTTGCACAACGGGACCATCAGCTCCAGCAACGTCGACGGACCACCGCTTCGTCCGGATGACACCAAGCTTCCTACTACCAGTCGCCGTGAGATACTGCGCCATATCCGACCAGACCGGCGCCTTCTTCCCGCTCTCAAACAACACCACGGTAGCCTTCGGCGAATAATGCCTATACTTCATCCCGGGAGCTTTAGGCTTCGTGCCCTTCTCAGAAGTATCCTTGTAACCAATCTGCGTCCCCTCCCAGCCCGCACACTCCCGCAAACTCTCCAAACTAATCCCACCAGGTCTGAGAATCAAAGGCGGCGACGAAAGACCATCAACGACCGTACTCTCGACTCCCACGTCGCAAGGCCCGCCGTCGAGGATCGTCTCGATGCGGCCATCGAGGTCGTACGCCACATGCTCTGCGGCTGTGGGCGAGGGTTTGGTGGAGGCGTTTGCGGAAGGTGCTGCGATGGGCACGCCGCTTGTTCGAATTAGGGCGAGGGCTAAGGGGTGGCGTGGCATTCGGGCGCCGAAGGTTGTCAGGCCGGCTGTGACTTCGGGGGCGAGTGGCGAGTGGGCAGGGTTGGGGAGGATGATTGTTAGAGGGCCCGGCCAGAATTTGGTGATGAGCGAGTGGTAGATGCGCGGGATGGGGTCTTCTGTTGTGGGAGTCGTGGGTTCATTTGAGGTGGTTCCGTCATTCTTTGGTCTGAGGAGGGCTCTCAGTTGCTCCAGGGAGGCGAAATGGACGATGAGTGGGTTGTCGGCGGGTCGTTGCTTGGCTTTGTAGATTCCTTTCGTTGCAGCACTTCTCGTCGCATCCGCACCGAGGCCGTATACGGTTTCTGTGGGAAAGGCGACGGGGATGTCGGATGTCTTTAGTTGTTCTGCTGCTCGGCGCAAATGTTGGGCGTCCAGGGAGTGAGGGTCCAGCTCGATTTCCAGATCATCCAGGTAATCATCTTGTACATTTCTGGCGGTGAGTGTGCCCAATTTGGTGGCGTCGACGGGCAATACTGTTGTCTTGAGAGATTGTTCTGACGACATGATGTGAAGTTGGCGGAATGGGTTAACCCTAGTTGGGCTCTTTCTTCGGTGTGGACTGCAATAGGAGTTGATGAGAATTCCAGCCTGGTTGATAAGATGATCCGGTCGCGTGTGTCTTATAATGCTTATGTTGAGAGGAGTGTTGATGATGCACATGGGATTTTGCTATGACTGTAGTTGGGCGCGCATTATTAGATGTTGAACTTTTTTGTTTGCCTCACCAAAGTTCGAATCCAACCCTAACCCTGAAACGCGATGACAAAAAAATAAGGTGCTTCGATTGGGCCGGACTCGAAAAGCAGACATTATTTATATATCTCATTGACATCGAATTACATGCCTTGATTGTTTGATTACATACATCCAGTGAATCGATCGATGAAACCTCAATCCGAACCGCCCTTGCGACGTGTTTGAGATCTCGACGATAAACAGGAATTCGAATAAATCCTACACTCGATCCCACAGACTCATCATCGCGTGAAGCAAGTTCCTAATTTGATCCATATGCGTGAGTCAGTCAGTAAATAAAACACTACTTACAATTGTATGTCATGTGCCAAGCCACCATGATGATGCGATTTTTTTATCCAACAATATGCTCACAACTCCCCCAAAAATTCGCAAAAGACAAAGAAAGGAAGGAAGAAAAGAAAAGAAAAGAAAAGGTCAAGTCCGTTGTCCACCGCCACACCAACACTGCCCCTCTCCTTCCCGCTCAACATGTATGACCATATCCATACCTCGCTCTCGCGCCAGATAATCGACGCGGTCCCTCACGTCTTCGAGGTCGGCGTAGGGCGCAGCGATGATGTGGATCACGCCGCAGATCCGAGCTTTCGGGTGAGTCGGTCCGTGGTCATGTCCATGTCCATGGTGGTCGTGGTCGTGCGAGTCCGGCTCGTCTCTGTCGTTGAGCCAGAAGCGCGGGACAGCATAGCCTACCACGCCACGCAGTTCGCCGAGCTCTTGCAAAGACATTTTGATGGCGTACTCGAGATCCTCTGGCACGACTAGCAGCAGTTTTTGTCCAGAAGAGATTACGAGCGGCACGGCGGCGGCGAAGATGAGGATGGCGATGATGATTGTTGCAAGCGGGTCCCAGAGGTACCAAGGCTTCCACAAAGTCATTGCGGTGGAGAGGATGACGGCCAGGGAACCACCGGCGTCTGCTGCAACGTGTAGGAAAATGCCGTGCATGTTGTCGTTATGTTCGTGTGAATGATGGCCGTGGTCGTGAGAGTGGGCGGCTTTGGCGGGCTTGTGCTCGTCGGAATGCGCATGCCCGTGAGCGTGTCCGTCTGAGTGCGAGTGGTCGTGTAAATGATCGTCGTGCGAATGTGCGTGCGAGTGGCCGGGATCGTGCGCATGTGAATCGTGAGAGTGGCTGTGTGAATGGCCATGGTCGTGCGAGTGACCATGCGAGTGGCCATGATCGTGTCCACCATGCCCGTGATCGTGACCGCCGTGGTCGTGCCCGTGATGGGCGTGTCCGAATGCGAAAAGGCCCACCATGTTGACCAAGAATCCAAGCGTGCTCACGACGAGCAGCTCTTTGACACGACGCAATTCCCTACCCTCCAACATTCCTTCGGCGGCTTCCCAAATGAACTCCACACTGACCAGCATGAGGAAGATTCCATTTCCGAATCCAGAAAGAGTGTTGAGTTTGCCCCATCCGTAAGGCATTTCAGGGCTGGTGGGCCACTTTGAAGCAACAGCTGCACCAAGGCCAACAACAAGGCCCAAACAATCGAAGAACATGTGTACAGTGTCGCTAAGAAGACCAAGAGAGCCACTCAAATAGCCGTACAAGCCTTGGATGAGCATGAATGCGAAATTGAGACTGCAATCGCGTTAGTTTTGTTCCAACAAGGTTCTTCAGGACGGCATACCATGTGAAATAGCAAATGCGCCGGGAGTCCTTTTCAATGAGGATGCTATGTATCAGCGAGCCAGGCTCACAATTAGAAAGAACAAGTTTCGTAAATGGAGAGTACTGTCCCTCGGCAGGATGATGATGGCGGGTATTAACATTTTGCGCGTGGTCATGGTCGTGAGAATGATCGCCGCCACTCAATGAAGAAGTGTCAAACATGACACCAGCAAAGCCCAACGCCGACAATCCGCCATTGCATATGGTACCAGGCCACAGCGCTGGTGAAAAGAGGAACGCACAGCTGGCTGTCAGTAGGCATCCGAGCCCGAGACCTGCCTTTGAAGGGCCTCGTAATGCTGCGGGTTGTGCAAAAAGGTTGGCCGCGGTAGCGCTCGCAATCGAAAGCGTGCTCAAGATGACCGAGGTTGGGACCAAAGATGGTGACTTGCCAATCACAACGGAGGAAGCGATCGTTACAAAAGAAAGGACGCCTCCAGAAAGAAGGGTTAGATTTACATCACCTGTGGAACACGTCAAAGACGAGGCATTCCAGGTGAGAGACCGCGAGGCAGAACTCGATCCTATTCTGGCGGAGGGCCTAGTAGAAGGACCACTGGGTGTTGGGAGCGGAGGGTTCAAGCAGGTTACCGCGATGGCGAGCGACAGATAGCCAAGAAGCAAGTCTGCAGTCGATGTGTGGATCGTGAGACCTGCAAAGTCGAAGAGCGCTGAAACAAGAATTGCGGCAATGGTGAACTTGGTGCTCATCGCCTGCTGCACCCACTGGGTTATGGAAGGCTTTTTGAGGGTGTCGATACAAGTCAAATTCGCCGCAATCGCAACGAGGAGGACAAGTCCGGTTCGCATTCCGCCAAGTTTCATTGCGGCATAAAATGGCAAACCGACACTCATCGAGCGCGTTACGATCGATTGTAACGTCGAAACATCAAGAGCGACACGAGCCTGTCGAACAGCGCCTTGCTCCTTACGTCGGTCCAGTGTTCTCTCATGTGCTCTTACTTTTGCCAAGATGCCTACCAACAGCAATGTACCGGAAGCAAGTTGACAAGCCTCGACGAATCCAGACGGTTTTGAGAGAGCTCTTGAAGGCAGATCTGATGTCGATGTAAGGACCGACTGTTGGAGTTTTGCGTAGGCCGAAAGCGGCGGGAATCCATCTTCCGTTGTCGAGTCGTCGTTGGAAGAATATGCAGCCGAAGCCAGCAAGTATGGCAACGGGACGAGCAAGGCCGTCAATGCCTCGGGCAAAGAGAACCACGAGGAAGAAGCAGGCGGAAGGTCGCTCAGGCTGGGCGCATAAGTACTGGTGTTCACATTGTTCCTCCCAAGGTCCGATTCACCTCTTGCTCTTCCCTTCATTGACGAGCTGGGTTGGCTGTGCGAATGTGTATGCGCGGAGTGTGAGTGGTCGTGGGTATGGTTGTGCCCGTTGGCATGAACTGCGTCGATGTTCGTTTGAAAGGCGTGCGAGTGATCGTGCTCATGTTCCGGCGACGGGTATGGACTGTTCTCACGACTGGTCTCGTCGTGAGTGTACAGAATGTTGCCATTCGAAGCGGCCTTCCTGACATTGTGACCTGGCGTGCCGGAGAAGGAGCTCTTTGTTTTGGCGGAGGCAGGCGAAAGGTGGGAGGCAGAGAAGGAGTGGCCGTGGCCGTGGCCGTGGCCGTGACCATGATGGTTGCCTTGCGAGTCGGCGCTCAGAGGGAGGGCATAGCTAGAAGCCATGTGTATAGATGCCGAGTTCTGCAAGGTTCGGTCGTTGGTATGCAGTGGTGTTGTAGGGAGGGTGGGAGTGAGGTGCGCAGATTCCTAGGGTGCCATTGAGTTGGTTGGGTGTGTTTGGTTTGCACTTTAGCAAAGGCCGG
>Ga0265797_10002277_pt1 | contig 32528 bp, 39 predicted proteins | sample P2T30metagenome_FD_192433 | JGI IMG/M metagenome (GOLD analysis project Ga0265797, IMG submission 192433) | Plant litter microbial communities from East Loma Ridge, Irvine, California - P2 T30 | ecosystem: Environmental > Terrestrial > Plant litter > Unclassified | place: USA: California... | reverse complement strand
CTGTCTTCGTTGGCCAGCAGCTCTTGGTCTACTTCTTCACCATCTGCGTCCTCCTCCTCGTCGTCTTCACCTTCGGCGTCTTCATCTTCATCCTCGTCGTCTTCGTCGCTGTCTTGTTCGACTACAGTTCTTGGATTACGCGTCGCTCTGGCTGTGCGAGCCGAAGGTTTGGGTGTGGCATCGCTTTCGCTTGCTTCATCGGTATATGGATTTGGGGGAAGTTGTGAGCCAGACATGGCTTGTCGGAGCTTTGAAGGCGCGGCTTTGACGGTCAGCTTGAGTGTATTCTTGCCGCCTGGAGGAGGTGTACGGGACAAAGTGGCGGAAGGGATTGGATTGGAGGAGGGACTACCACTGCGGCGCGTGTTAGTCCTTGAATATGGCTTGGAAGATTCGCGGGCGGCAGAGGTGGGCGGCGCGCGGGTGGAGCGACGAGTTGGAGGCATGGCGAGGGTGAGGTTGGGTGTGTTGTTTGAACAGGTGGTGGTGGTGGTATGGAAGGGCGCGGTGTGGTTTGCTGGCGCGGTTGCAGTCGAGGTCGAGAGCTGCCCTAATGCTAAGCTCTCAATCAAGCTCGCTCGCAGCAAACACTTGCTTGGAGCGTCGCCCCTTCCTTCCCACGCAGCCGGAGTCGCGCATCGCTTCAGCCCGTTGGTCGTATCACTGAGCGCGCCTGCTGCCACCATCATCCACTGTCGCACACCTTACACCTCACGTCTGACATCCATGGCTGGCATTGATCGCCTCACGTATGCACGTGATGTGGCGTCGTATCGCGCAAGGCCACCCAAAAGCAAGATCATAGGATCGCACTGCCGAAGCAGGCTGACTGCACCTACCGAGCTGGAGGAGGCTGATACTGTGGAAGCGCAGTTGCTCCAGTGCGCTTCACGCTAATAGGCGAGCCCGAGGAGGACTTGAGTCGTTTGGCGCTGTCGTAATCCATCCTGGCGTAGATGGCGTATGTGTGTGTATGTATGTGTGGCTGAATAGGGAAATAAATGTGACAGTAAATCGACGTTCTCTTTCGCAGCAGTAATAGCGAATGGGAGTATTGAAGCCGTCGCATCAGATGCTCCGACTCCGACCTCCGTCACGTGCATGACTCGAGCGCGATCCAGAAGCCGAGGCTCATTTCACGTGCGAGATCGCTGGACACTTCACGTTGCCGACGCATGCGATTGACTTGAGTTGTGATATCTCTTTGACTCCTTCCCATACACCACATTATTGTACTCTCAAAGCCAGGACAATGTCAGGCAACTCATCGAAACCAGCCATACCAGCATGGCAGCGCGCCCAGCAGCAGCCACTCAATCCCAGCACAGATGCATCAACCGCCCAGGATGCCGACGTGACAGATAACACCACACCAGGCCAAGAAGAGTCAGCCGCCACAGTGGAAGCACAAGAGCCCTCACCAGAACCCTCAAGTACAGAAGATGCACCTCTATCGGCGGACGAACGAGCCCAACAGCTGGAAATCGTCAGAGCATTCCTCGAAGATCCCGGCGTGAAAGACGAGCCTATAGAAAGGAAACGGGAGTTCCTGGAAGCAAAAGGCATATCGCAAGATATGATTGAACAAGAGCTTGGAATACCTGCAGCAGTATCGTCTGCCACGCCACCATCGACATCAATATCCGCCGCCGACTTTGCAAGCTTCAAGCAAACCACGCAACCACAAAGCACGCCGCCAGTACCACGAGTCGTTGCGCCACCAATCATAACATACCCCGAATTCCTGGAAGATGCCCGGAAACCTCCTCCTTTGATTACGCCCACGCGCATTCTCAACGCCACCTACATCGCATCCGCAATCGCCGCCGTAGCATACGGTGCCAGCACATTCCTCGTCAAGCCCATGGCTGCAAGTCTTACTGACGCACGACACGACTTCGCCTCACACGGACAATCCAAGATCGACGAATTCAACGAACGCCTTTCAAAACTCGTCAGCAAAATCCCAGAACCCAAATCCACAACCGATGAAGCAGAGAACGAAGACGCAGAAAGCGTGGCTAGCGATCCCACAGAGCTGTTCCACCGCGACATCGGCACTCAGACTTCGCCAGCAATTTCACCTCCGCCATCAACCGCCAATGCGCAAGCAGGACCGCATACCGTAGCCGACAAACAAAACGAGCGTCTGGACATCATCAAATCACACCTTGACGAGATGTTAGCCGGCGTTCAAGCAGGTGAACAACCAGCCAAGGACCGCCTCGAAGAGACAAATAAGCTGCGACACCACTTGGATAATATGATGTACCGCGTACAGACGGCGAACATGTGGAATGGTGGTTATGGTGGAGGGTTCGCTGCTGATGCAAAAGCTGGCACGGAAGCTGTGGATGCTATCGAGGAAGTGAAGAAGGAGATCAGAGGCGTTAAGGGTGTGTTGCTGAGCGCGAAGAGATTTGCACCTGTAGGCACGGTGCCGGGGAGGGTTGTAAGCTGAGATTGAGCGAAGCTGAGCGAGGTTGAGTCGAGCAAAAGAGAAGAAGAAATGCAAGGCCATCGCTCCCAGACCAATCGTCTCCCAACTTTCGATTGCAGCAAATACGCACATTGGGACTGCTGACAATACTCAAGCACATCACAAAGTCGACAGGCTATGGTTGTAAAACGCCAGCACCCCGTATCGACCTCACTTACGCTACTGCGAGGACGAGGTGAGGTCGATCCAGACGCTCGAGCCCACACTCCTCCTATACCCAAAAGGGCAGCTCGGCACGGCCGCGGTAACCTGCAGTATCAGAATGGATCGGCCCGCGTTTTGCTCGACATCTGAAGGGTGCGCGGGCCACCGGGGTGCTCGTGGGGCGGATATGCATGCATGGCGGGCTGGCGGGGTGGAGGGGGAGGTTGAAGTGAGGTTGTTGGTGGGAGTGAAGTGGAGGATGGGTTTGGTGGGGTGGAGGGTGAGGTGAAGCGGAGGGTGATGTTTGGAGCAGGTATTCGAGGTGTCTATCTTACATTTCTTGGAGCAGGTCTACTTTCTTTTGGATCGGTATTCGTGATGCTGTCGTGGTCAGCGTTCGCGGGATGAATGGGCGAGCTGGGAAGGTGAAGGTGAAGTTGGAGTCAGTTGTCTACATGCCACGTGGGAGCGCACGACTACTCACTTGCTCTTTTCTTCACTTTGTGCTGATCTTCATGCTTTCTTTGTGTTCATGTGAATGACTTACATATGATGCTGATAGGATGGTCAGCGCACGTGTTCGCTCGCAAGCATGTCTGAGTGACTTTCCGCTCACTGACTACCTACACAAGGAAGCCACGCGCCAGCGCGCGCCTACTCAAAAGTTAGGTTGCGCACACGACTACTTCTTTCATCTCACAACAGCATCTCAGCATCAACCGGACTCCGCCGAAGTCGCGAATGCACGTCGAACACCATTATTCTCAGTCACCCTCATTCCACGCCCGACACGTCGATAGCATCAGCCCAGCGACCCCGACACACACAACCTGCTCAGCAGACCAGACCCGCCAGCGAAGGTCAACATGGCAACCTCGCGAATTCTCTTCCTCCCCGATGACCCAACGACCTGGACGGCGGACGGGATGCGCACACATCTGAGAAGTGGGGGATTGGACGGCGCCTTTTACAAAACACTTTTCGGCTGGGATGACGCAAAGCTCCAAGATGCGACTGAGCGCGCCAACGCCGCTCTCCAGAGAGCGGACATCAAGCTCACCGAGAACTTGTCTCCTATTCGCTTTGAGAAGGGAACACAGTCATGGACACAAGGCGCAGCGAGGCGTCTCGCGGCGGAAGTGGATCTCTTTGAGAAAAGCATAACGACTGATCGATTGTTCTGCTTGCCTCATCAGAAGAACGACTGGCTCAAGCCGTTTTGGTTCACGAGGGACATGACCTTCGGTGGAAGGGCGGCGAGAACTGTGTATGAGTTTCCTTCGATCACGCAGAAGTTCTTCCAGTACGCTCGGGAATGTAGAAGGGCAAGCTTGAAGCGGGAGGCAAGCGTGGAGACGGGAGTGAGTAGTGTGGAAACGACAACATCCAGAACGCCATCATCAACGGGGTCAGCCAAGAAGAGAAGCACTTCACCGCTGAGTAGGAATGGCAAAGTTGCGAGACAGAGTCTTAATGGCGGGCGCTCTTCTCCTGTCACCACAAATGGAGCCCAGCACGATGACAGTCTCGCGCGATCAGCGCCGCATAATAACGCCATCGTTCATGTCGCCTGGATCATACAGCGGGATTACAATTCCTTCTCTCTGGAGAAAGATTTTCGCTCTTTGCGCACGTGGTTCGCAGGACCGGAACAACTGCACTACAACTATGACGAGATTCGTAGGAGTCTCAGAATGGCCCAGGAGCCGCAGCTTGACTTATTCTGGTTCGAAGACATCACAGGAGAACCATGGGTTGTGAAAGACGACCATGCTATCCCTGGGGCCATCGAGCGGATGCACAGCAAGGGCAAGATTTGTTTTCTACTTGCGAGGGACATAGAGCATGTACGAGCTCTGAATCCGGCCCAGCGAGGTAAGTGGAATACGTTTCTGGAGCGCAGCCATAGCGACTAACGGCGTGACAGAAATCCAGAACCAGACGGTACAGACTTTGACTCTCGACCTCCACCCAGCAGGAGATCCCGATCAGCAGGATCAGACGCCTCGCGATGCCTCTGATCACTACACCGGTCAACATGGGCGCGGATCAACCAAAGGTCCTTACACGATCCCCGGCATCTCGGTCAGTCTGGCCAGAATATTGGGCGAGCAAGTGATGAGGTCGCGGGTTGAGTAGGACGATAAGCATTGCTAGGGAGGATTTGAGGAGGTTGCTCAGAATATTCCTACCCATCAAAATGAATATGTAGTTCCTCGACTTCGTGAGTCGCCCAAAATTGGTCCCCGACTGCCATACATAAGTTTAGCTGAGTAATAACACATCTTGAAGAGCGACACGCCACCAGACAGCAGCCACATTTCCAATGCAAATGGGTAACGGTAGTAGCAGGGAGGCACCTGCGGGTTCATGGGCGGCCTTCTCACCAGTCCGTCGCGCCTTCTTTTGCAATCTCACCCGTCTCGGCAACGTCCTTGCTTCAGCGAAATCTCGACTGTAAACCCGCACTTACAAACACACAAACCTCAGACACGCAGTTTCTTATCCACAAAGAGTTCTTCATTCATCGCCAATTCATCATAATAAGCATCCTCGCTGTTCTCCCTCCAGCCGCCTTTCCGTTTCAGACGTGCGCGCAAGCAGTACCTGGCCCACTCCATCGCCGAAGACAGCGCGAACCTGGAAGCTACTGCAAGCGTGGAAAGCCACGACACTCATCCTGAATCGTCGGCGCACCACCGCAGCACCTCGCAGCGACGGCCGCCACCATGGTGGACTGGAATCATGACATTGGCGCTTATCTAAAGGACGATACAAGGTCGATTCAGCCACTCTTTAGGATCTTCCCGAACTGGACCGATGAAAATTACAAGGAGGTATGCAGTCGTGTAGAGAAGGCTTGTGAAGAAGCGGGCATATCTCTGCAAAGATACCTCCCTCGGTTTCCACTCCAAAACAGCAGCGTCGCATCGGACAACTCCATTCGTCAACGCACAGCAGCCGTGGACCTGCTGTTCGGAAAGTACAACGATGACGGTTTGCTACTTTTGCCGCACCAGAAAACCCCGAATGTACCAGCTCCGTCGTGGTTTGAAGACTCCATGCTTGTGCCAGGTCGTTTCTCGATTGGGCAGAAGCTTCTTTCGGTGATCTACTCTAGAATCAAGTCCGAGAACTCCAAGGAGCGCAAGTCTTGGCCACAACAAACCGAGCACCGCGAGCAGCCAAGCGCCGGGATAGTGCACACATATCGCCATTTATCGCCTTCAACCGAGTCCGAGAATGCTCCCGGTATCCAAGATGTCACGAGCCCAAGCTCTGCAACCACTAAACAAGGCATAGTCGTCGTAAAGCAACCCAATTCGTCAACGCCATTCGCCGGGACATCTCACACAGATCGCCGTATGGTGTCTTCAACCGAATCCGGGAATGCTTCGAATATCCAAGACGGAGCGAGCCAAAGCTCTGTAGCGACTGAACCAGGCATACTCGCCGTAACAAAATCCAATCCGTCAACGCCAGTCGCCTGGACATCTCACACACATGGCCGTATAGTGTCTTCAGCCGAATACGGGAATGCTTCGAATAGCCAAGACGTCATCAGCCCAAGCTCTGCAACCACTGAACAAGGTAGACTCGCCGCAAAGCGACTCAGTTCATCAGCGCCGTCCAAAGCTCCAGCAAAGGTCAAGTCGCGGCGGACAGCAAGCAATGCGAGCGCCATATCACCCGAAGACCTCACTATCCACATTGGCACCATTTTTGAGGAACAGGATGGATCACTCAGTATGCGAAGGACCCTGCGGAACCCCGAGAGCTGGACTGAGAGCTCTGCTCCAAGCCGCTTCGACTTTGAGAAAGTCCGCCACAGTGTCCGAGTGAGAGTTGGGTGGGGCAAGGAGCTCTACTTCTTCCCTGATCTATCGAAGGATCCGCACAGCATTCTCAATGAGGACGAACTGGATGGTGCCATCCGATGTTTGTACAAGCAGAGTCTCAAGGAGGGTGTAGCAGGGAACATCAGCTTGTTCGTGGCTGCAGATATGGTACACGTTCAGGAGTTGCCACTCAATCAGCGCAGTGAGTGTACCGTCGATGCATGAAATAGTTCTAGCTAATGCTCTCGATAGTGCTCCCCAAACAGACAGCTCAGACTGTTATTGTTCGCCAGGCTCGCCAGTGACCGTGGATACCTCGCGCAGGACCACAGTCATTAGAGTCAGGCAGTTGGATGAGAAGAGCAGGTCTAATGTGACAGCCAGGAGAATTACATCGTGTGAAGTGCCCATACTGCTTCGTCCTCGATGACCTGGTGAAGAGTGCTTCAGACTGCGATGCTGACGATAGCGCACGTCGCCTGAAGATCTGGCTCATGCATTTTTCCGCGCCTTGAAGGTAAGGCGCAAACCCTGGGAGAAGCTCGAGTGTATGGAGAGCGTTCATCCTCCACATCCAATCTTTCTGCATCTGATGTCGTTGACTTGTCGATTTTCAACCCGGCCATCCTCATTCCGCTGGCCAGTCGATCTCCAAGCCCAAAATCCTCTCAGCCACGACTAGCCTGCACAACAAAATCATAGACCGTGAACGTGATCGAGCTGCTCAACGTCAACCTCACCAGCCTCGGCGTCGTAGCTTTCCAGAACACCCTCACGCCCTCGTCCACCAGCATCGTCTTCGCAGTGGCAAGCATACCAGCCCCTCCCATGCCCTGAGTTTGCACGCGAGTCTTGATGTTATCGAAAGGCATACTCGCATACACCGTGATAACACCACTTCCCGCACCCGCCGCGAAAGTAACCGCCGACGGACTCGCGTTCGCGCGAATCGTATCTGACTTTCGTAGCAGATCGCCGAAGGCACTGAATGTTGAGAAGCGAACAGCGCTGTTGGTGCCTTGTTTACAGACGACGGGGGCGAGGCCGCGCCAGAAGGAGAGGATGCCTTCTGTGCGCAACATCCTGGAGACGAGCTGTGGCGTCGAAAGCTGTACTTTACTCTGAGCTGTCGCAGCGGCGTTGACGATCCGCGTCTTGACTGCTTCGCCTGGCGTAACGACGAGGACGCTTTCTGCGATGCCGGCGCAGAGGCCAGAGTACACGCTGAGCAGCGGACTTGTCTTCAAGCTTGGGAAGAGGAGAGGGAGGTTTGAGCGAGCGGTTTCGAAGCTGAGGAAGCGGATGCCGGATTTGCACATGTTGCTCACTGCTAGAGCGCCACATCCTGAGTAGAGCCCTTTGAAACCGGAGGAGGCGAGGGTTTGACGGACAATGGATGTTGAGGAGAGGTTCTTTGCGCCGGGGAGTTGGCGGCGGGTTTTGATGTATTCGACGGGATACTGTGGTGAGTCTTTAGTAAGAGCTTTGCCTGAATAAGATGCTGGACATCTTTACTTACTGTTACTAGAGTCTCACAGCCTCCTGCTGCTGCGCCGGCGGCAATGCTCACTGCGGTAGATGGTTTGCTCATGTTGTGGTTGGTTCGGCTGGCTGCAAGATTGAGCTTCACTTGGCTGCGCTATTGAGAACAGTAATATCACAGTATGTAGATCTTGTAGTATATCAATGTATGTAATTGAATATCTATCAATCAGCCAACAAGTTTTCATCAAAGAATACATCCTCACACCTTTGTACCCACCGTCTTCACCATCCACGTATATCGCACCCCCGACCTCCGGCTCCAGAAATCCCGACAACGTACCACCAGCGTCTTGGTGACCAAGGCGCACAAGACCTTGGTGCTGACTGACATAGAGCATTGCGCATATACCACACGGACGATGCCCGAGCAGCGACCGTGCTGCAGCAGTGGAGACAAGGTGATAAGCCACGTTTCGCTGGTGACGGAAACGTCGACGCTGGCAAGGCAGGAAGTCCGGGAAGATGTGGGTCGGATGAAATTAGGTCCGCGTGGCGGAGCAGATTGTTGAAGAGATACGTTGATGCGGTTTCGGGAAGGAGTTCTTGGTTTACATGGGATAGATGCATCGGTGTATTTGGCGGGGAGTCGAGAGTGATCCGATTCTCGTGATGCGATGTGTTCGCCCGGCTGAATTTCTACCTTGTGTTGGCGGAGGTGAAGTACAGTAAAGGCGGAAAACTCAAGAACATTACATTTTTTACCAGAAACACGATCACAACAGAGCCTTACATGCATCTATGTCTATCTCAATCGCTATGCTAAAACACTAGTACTCCGTGTACGCAAAATTGGGGCTTGTCAACGCCATATCATCGATTATCATATTTCTCCTAATCGCTGTAGCTTGAGTATTGGCACTTAGCAACAAATGAACACTCGAAGCTGCTTGCACATTGCAAGACCACTTTGATCTTAAACACTCCACAGCTTCCTTGCATTGGTAGAAAACACCTTCTCCACGCAACCTGCATCCTCAGCCCATTCCAGGCATCGTTCCTCGAAAGGCTTGATATCGAGACCTTCGAACCGAGTATGAGGCCAGTCCGTCGCAAACACAACACGGTCGTTCTGGACACGAAGAATCTCTTTCGCCACCGCATCAAGCTGATGGCTGTCAAGCGCCACCCGGTACGGGGCGGAGAATTTAACAAAGACGTTGCCGTGTTGTAGCAATCGAATCAGAGCAGAGAATCCATTGATCGAGTAAGGGTCAAAATTTGATCCTGCTGTTTTCAAAGGTTTGGTTGGCTGCGCGAAGTGATCAAAGCAAACTTGCACGCCGAGTTCTTTAATGGTCGATTCGAGTTCGGGGAGCAGGTCCATTGACATGTAGATCTGGACCATCCAGCCGAAGGGCTTGACGAGCTCTGCGTATCTCTTGATGGTATTGCGGAATGCGTCGATGTCTGGGTTTTGGCTGGTGCTGGCAAGGTTCAAGCGCACGCCTCGGACACCCAAATCGTGCCACTCTTGTAGTGTGCTAGTCTCAACTGTCGACTCGTCAAACACGACGACTCCTCTTGAACGCTCGGGACCAAGAGCTTTCATTGCGTCAAGCATGGCGCTGTTGTCGTTTCCATAGATGGAAGGCTGTACTAAAAGGATGTTCTTCATGCTGACTGTGTTCTCGAAGGATACCGCGTCCCAGACTGAGTGTGTCGATGGAGTGTAGATGGCGCTCGATGCCAGTGGATACCGCTTAGGGTCAACGACATGCATGTGACCATCCCATGTTTCTTCGGGTAATCTGGCAGCCAGAGTGCGACGTGCCACTGGTTGTTGGCTTTCTTTCGTGGTCTGAATAGTACTCTGTTTTCGTGTGCTGGCAGGCAGAAAGACGGCTGCTCGAGTCTCGATCTTCGCCAAACACAAGATGGCATAGAAAGAGTGGAACATGCCGTGTATCACACGGCTCATAGCTGTTGTCAACATCTTGTCCAGAGGTCGAGCAAAACGTGAGGCTGACCAAGAAGCGCGCAACGAAGTGTGTTGTAAATAAGCCTTCGAGAACGTCTTGATAGGGAGCCTATACCTATAAAGCCGGTTTACCCGGCCGCGGTATGCCATCAGGAGTGAAGACCCAGAGACGGTGATCTCGAGACGCCAGAGTGGAGCTCACTCTCGCACAACGTCCGTCTCGCGGACTCATGCACCGTCGCAGACAAGCCTGTTGAGATACCACTTGTCTCCACTGTACAAGTCTTAATTGGACATGCCGGCATGTTGGGCGGCGTCAGACAGCGCATAGTCATGGGTGCTCATGGTATATGAATGGCTGTTGACCACAGAAGCAGAGCAACGGACATCGTCCGAAGTCGGTTCAAGGGAGTTGGATCAAATTTTGTCCAACGGCGACCACCTGCCACCGTCCAAGCTCTCGGTCATCGTCCGTTGCCCCATCCTCCCCGCAAGGCCTTCCCCAAAACCTGTGGGGAATTGCTTTCAAAGATCAAGCCTTTCCGGCATCACTAACACCGAGTCCAAGAGGCAGGCAAGGGTGTATAAGTATGAAGAGTGCGTCGTGAAGGGGAGCCGTTGAAAAGATCATCATCACACGCTTACGACGACGACGCTACAATGGGCCGACCGACCCTGTACTACTACGCTGCTCTTATCTGTATTGCCTGCGCTGGCATCCCCAAAGGCGAGTCATCATGCAAATACATGCATCTAGAAAATCGTGAAAACTAATATCGAATACCAGGCTACGATGAAGGCGGATTCTCAGCGAGCACCAAACTCACATCGTTCGTCGATGACTTCGACCTGGGCAAAGCGAACTGGGTAGGACGAGCCTCCGCTCTCGCAGATCGCAAAGCGAATATCTCTTCCTTCGGTGTTTTGGGAGCTGCTTTCGGCTCTCTGGCTGCCATCTTCCTCAATGACCGTATCGGACGTCTGAGGACATATCAGCTTGCTATCGGTATCTGGGCTACTGGGATCTTGATGCAGGTCTTCTCGTCTGGCATCTATGGATTCATGCTCTTTGCAAGAATCTTTGGCGGCCTTGGAGCAGGATGTCTGACTGTCACGGCACCTCTGTTCTTGGCTGAGATTGCAACGGCAAAGAAGCGTGGACTGATGGTCAGTTTGTACATGGTTGTGCTGTTGACTTTCTTGACGCTTGGTAAGTCTGGACGAATTTCACAGACAACACGAGAATCCCGACTAACGCATCAAAAGGCTTCTTCATCAACTACGGTGCCGAAGCTCACATGGCAGCTACTCGCACACAATACCGCCTTGTACAAGCCATCCCACTCATTCCAACCGGCATCGCTTTCATCTTCTCGTGGTGGATGGACGATACCCCCCGCTGGCTCGCATCCCAAGACCGATACGACGAGGCATTGCTTGCGCTCGCACGCCTCCGTGGCTCCGACTCAACCGATGTCGCAGTACAAGAAGAGTTCGAACAAATCGAAGCACAACGTCGCGAAAAAGCAGCCGATCTTGCCGGAACATCTCTGATCCAAATCGTCAAAGAAATCGCCACGGTCCCGACCTACCGCAGCCGCTTCTTGTTAGTTATGACCATGCAGACCGTCGCTCAATGGACTGGCGGCAACGGCATTACTTTTTATATCCCAGAAATATTCGAGTATGCAGGCATAGTCGGCAAAGATAGCGCCCTGATCTCCTCGGGGGCGTACGGTATCGTCAAGCTCGTATTCACCATGGCTTTCGCCTGGGGTCTGATCGACAAAATTGGGCGTAGGCGCTGTTTCCTCGCCGGTCTTGGTCTCCAGCTCTCCGCGCACATCTACATGGCTGTATACATGAAGTACCAACCAGGCTCAGGCGATAACAAATCAGCCAGTGACGCCGCTATCGCCTCTGTCTTCATCTACGCCGTCGGCTGGAGCATCGGTCTCTGCACAGTACAATATCTATACGGCACAGAAGTTTTCCCGACACGCATCCGCAGCGTCAGCTACGCGTCCAGCATGGCGCTGCACTGGTTCTTCCAGTTTGCCGTGGTACGCGTGACGCCCAACATGTTCGTCAGCCTGGACGTATGGGGCGCTTACGTCTTCTGGGCGATGGTGTGTGGTTTCGGCTTCGTGATGCTGGGTCTCTGGGCACCGGAGACGAAGGGTGTGCCTATGGAACGCATGGGCGAATTGTTCCAGGGACACTGGTGGATGGGATGGAGGGCGAAGCTTGGACCGCAGTCGATCGACAGCGAGGAGACTTCTAAGGACGGACGAAGCAGTGTTGATGAGAAGGCAGCGCCTGACTCAAGGGTTGAGCGGGTTTAGATTCCTCAGTAACGAACATGAATTATGGTTTCTTAATCACATGCGTTGTGCTTGTATCACATGAAAGGGTCTGGATGTGCCCAAGTCATCCGCTGCGTACTGATATCCGTGAACCCGGTGAGTGCCGAGACGCTGGTATGTTCTCAGCGATGCCCAGCTATTAGAGGAGCTCATAGCATCAGCGTAGAACCGAACTGTCGTTCTTACGTTCCATCCAGAGGCTTTCAAGCTTCAGCATAAACCCAGAAATCAACAGCGCTGAGATCGGCAGAGGCACATTCGGAGAGCGAGTTGTTGTCCGCTGAGATACTACTTTAGTCTTGATACCGCATCGTGAGTTCGCGAGGTGTTATCATCATTGATGCAGACAAGCAAAAGATTGCTCAGCCGCTAAGATAGTACTCAGCTTTCTCAACATGCCACAAAACAGTATAGTGGTCTCATCAGCGACAAGCCGAGCACACTCTTTGCAATCCGCCGAAATACTATTTCGTCTTCGGTGGTCTCCATAGGGCTGTGAGGCGTTATCATCAGCGGTGTGCTCAATGGCAAAAGTCTGTTGCCATTGAGAGATAAGTCAAGGTGGAAAGCATGTCACAAGTTAATCAAGTAGTGTAATTGGCTATGTGCACCAAAAACTACCACTCTCGCCATCGAGATAAAAGAACCGCTTCAAGAGAAACTCCAAACTCGCTAGCATGTACCATAACCTCTAGCAACCGACATTGTTGCACCCCTCCAATGAGATAAACCTCCTGGCCAGATGCTACACCCTCCCAATCATGATGTTCACTCCCCTTCGCACACCTTGTCCCTCGCCTCCTCGAAAGCCTTACGCTTTCGATCCAGCGCAGTGTGATCGCATGTTGCGATCATCTCCTTCACACCCTCGACGGTGTACTCGTTTCCCTCCCAGCGGACATCCTCGTTGCCTGAGTTGTCGAACACATCCCCATACTTCTTCACAGTGATCTTTTCGAGCTCTCCCAAGCCCGCAAACTGGAGAAGTGCTCTCTCGTACGTATTCTCGCGAGTGCCTTCATTCTCAAGCTCTAGGATCTTTCCGATCCAGATTGTAAGCTCTTGGATCTTCGACATCGTCTTCACAATCTGCTCGCACAGGAGATGGAACTTCTGTCTCATTGGTGCGGCGTTGTTGACTAATGTGTCGTCGGGAGTGTATACGACCTCCAGCTCGTCCGGGTAGTAGACGAAGATGTTGCGGATGGACTCGCGGTTTGCAGGGGAGACTGTCTCGAGGAACTTCTTTGACAAGTCTACGTCCTCGAGGAGGAAAGTGCATGACTTGTAGAGGTGCGGAGCAGCCTCAGCGCTGATCTGCTTGTTTGCGTAGAGGATGCCTGTTAAGGACTTACTCCAGTTGATGCCCGTGGACGCTGTGGCAATGGCCATGGTCGTAGAGGCGTTACTGGAAGTAGCGAAGGCGGTGTGCCCACTGAAGGTAGCGAAAGACTCAGGATAGAAGACATTGTACTTCGATGTGACATGGGCGGTCATGTCTGGGACCTTTGGGCCCCCATGGTCCGAAGGACGAGTCTTCCCGGCAAAGACGGCAAGGGACGGCTCGCTGTAGAAGACGAGCTCGTAGATGTGGTCGCGAAGCTCGCGAGGCAGACCCAAGAAGGTCTTTGGCTGAGTTTGCAGGGCCATTGGATCGGTCGGAGAAGTCGCGGGCTGGCTGGCAATCATAGCGTCGTTGTGGATGCTCTTGTGAGATTCGATGTCGGTTAGGGAGGGATCTTCGATGGTGGATCGTATAGTAAGGTTTTCTGTGGTGTGCGGCGTGTGGAAATGTTTTGTATTGGGGTGTTGCTTGGTAGTCAATGGCAGAAGTGCGAGAGTTGGTTGTTAGTGGAGCAGGAGGAAGTTGCAGACTGGCTTGTGAAAAGGAAGGCGCGCTTCGCGAGCAACACAACAAACAGTGAAGTCCTCAAGGAGCAGCACGCGGGCCAGCACCTCTTTCCTTCTTGAGGATTTTTCTTACTGGTGCGTAGACCCCGTCTGCCCATGCCTTAGCCTCAGGCCCCTGTGTTAGTGTGCTCTGACTACTTTCCAACAACTTCACTCCGTTCGCCTTCGACACCTCAAGCAGACTCCCGCCTCCGTATTTGCCCTGCTCGATGAGGTCCTTCATTGCCTCTGCAACTTCTTCAGCCGTCAACGCCATCTTATCATCGTACGCGTACTGCTTGGCCACCTTTTCTGCATCTTCTCCTTTCCATAACGGCGTTGCCACGATACCAGGACACACGCTTACGATCTTGATGTTCTCGTCTTTGTCAGCTTGCGCCATGGACTTGGTGAACCCGACAACAGCGTGCTTGGTAGCACAGTACAATGGCGAGCCGTAGAAGCCGATGACACCTGCTCCAGACGCAACAATCAGGACGACACCCGGCTTGTTCGCCTTGAGGGAAGATCGCATGGCAATTCTAGTGAGCTTGATGGGATGCTCTGCGTTGATCCGCATAGCACGGTAGCCGTCATCTTCATTGTCCATGAAGAAAGAACTTAGGTTTGGCTCGAATACACCGGCGCCTGCGATCCAGACTTCCGCCACTGCCCCTTCACCGAAAGCGCTCTCGACCTCTGCAGGTAGGCGGTCTAATTGGTCCCATTTGCAGACATCGCATGTGGCGTATGCGACTCGACCAGCTGATTCGGGGCTTCGAATAAGGTCTTCGGCTTCTTTGAGGAGCTTGATGTCCGCGATTAGTACTTTTGCTTGGGAAGCCAAAGCCAGCTTGACAAAGGACAAGCAGATTCCTGGAAGGAGGTCAGGTTTGCTTTGTGCTCCCAGATAGACGCAACTCACCTGAGCCGCCTCCAGTCACGACCACAATCTTGCCTGCCAACGGGAAATCTCCGACCACCATGGTTGCTGTAATTTCGCTACTTCGAAGTGGGGCTCTTCTACTGGTTTCACGAGCTGCAGGACCTTGAAGAATGTAAAAAGAATGTCAGGAAAGAGGAGCATCATAGCAGACCTGTTGTCGATTTGCAATGCTTCTATATCATCGAGTATTATTCCCGGGTCGAAATGTCGTGTATGCTCCACATAATGCGGCATTAGATCATAAGGCCCCCTTTTATTGCGAAAGGTAAGCAACGGTGAGGATGCCACGGCCACTTTGTGCTTCAACGTGAGGCAGGAACGTCCGGAACTCACTTTGTACATGCCCATCACGTCCTGGACGTGTTGACTAAAGTCGCACGTGGCTGAGTATATCATAGCACAAAGTGCAGGTAAGCAAGTCTCTCGTTATTATTGGAGGTGTACCGAGTAAGATGCCTGACAGTTTGCGCTCACGGTGGGGTCTTGGTTCTATGTATTGGAAGCGTATGATATCTATAGCAGCATGCAGTTCCCTGCAGATTGACAACATCTACTTATTTAGATATGTTAACATCAGCATTCCTCATTTCCACGAGCGGACTCAGTACCGGAATTGCAGCTTCTCTCCGCTCCTCCAACCCCGAGATCGACATTGGAGAATGACGCAACCTCAAGATGCAAGAGAGCTCCAGTCCGACCGGATACCTGCATTGCTGCTACAAGTTTTCGTCAAGACAATGGCTTACCAAGGCAGTTGCAACATGACTTCCGCTACTCACACAACTCATTCCGAAAGCAAGTTTGAGATCAGGTCTTTCAAACCAAGGCAAAGATCATTTGTTGACGTGGCCTGCAAGCCTGTACGACATCGGCATCTCGGCTCCACATCGTGTTCCTCTCCGCACTTGAGATGAGTTTTGCCTTTTGCAGCATCACCTCTTCTGCAGATCGACAGCATTGCTGCCACATACAACAGCTTTTTCTTGGTTGTTCGTCGCTGAACCCCTCAATAATTCTTCCGAAGGATGAATGATCTCGGCGACCATTTGCACGAGATGCATCTTCATTGACGGTAAGGACGAATGCCTATATTTTGGTGATTCCCTTGGACTGTAGTTCGGTGTATGTCCAAACCCCAATTTTCTACTATTCCATTTTAGTGTTGCATAGTGACCACCAATATGCGTCACACAAAAGAGGTTGTTGGTACAGGTCTGCTATTAGCGTCCACGGTGCAAGCCCACCCCAAGCCTCATGCTAAAAACCACAAGCTCTCAATACCACGAACAGCACAGAACGCTTCGATTCCGCACGCAAACTCGTTTGCCTCTTTCTCGTTCGAGCCTGCTTTCTGGGTGGAATTCTTTGGCAATGCAAGCAATCCGAACCCGTTGACCTTCGGGCTTCTTGATCTCATCGTCGAGCATGGCGGATCTCCGATTATCAGGCCTGGTGGAATTACAATGGACTCAATGGTTAGCAGTTCTCTATCACGTTATGCTGACCCGATACTAACTGAGGCAAATAGATTTTCGACCCATCTGCCGGCGACCCCATTCGGACCACAAGTCCATCTGGAGGAGTATATCGTACCACAGTAGGACCGGCATACTATGAGAGCTGGAACAACTTCCCAGAAGGAACGCAATTTGTCTCCACTCTCAACTTCGGCAACAACAGTCTGCCTATCGCGAGAAACATGGCGGTTGCATCCGCGAAATACCAGGGCGAGAAGATTCTTTACTTTGAGCTCGGCAACGAACCTACCAACTATCCGAGCTCGCGATGGAAGAACAGCACGGAAGCGTACATCGCTCAGTGGCAAAACTGGACAAACGCTATCGACATTGCTGCAGACGCCACAGGAAACCTCAACCTCCCGAAGGATAGATGGTGGGCGTCTTCGGCAACGACCGATGTGACAGGCTTGAAGGTCCGACCGGCTGATTTGATCCCTGCTGGAATCGAGAGCACCGGAGAAGTGGCAGAGTACTCTATCCACTCTTACCCCTTCTCGACCTGCGATCCAGCTCGCTTGGTCCTTGCAACAACGAGCAACATTCTCAACCACACTGAGCTCGTGCGCTATGCCATCGACGAGATTTACCCTTCCGCGAAAGCTTCACTGGACAGCGGCAAGCCTTGGGCAATCGGCGAGTTCAACTCTATCTCTTGCTCCGGTCGACCGAACGTGACAGACACCTTTGCCCAAGCACTGTGGGTGCTGGACGCGGACTTGATCTACGCCTCGCTGAACGCAAGCAGCGTGCATCTGCACCAGGGTGCTACGCTCGTTTTCCAGAGCGACCAACAGTCCAACGAGGCAGGAGAAGATGGCTCGCCCGGCTTCTCGACATACTCTTTCGTCTACCCACGCGACAGCATCAGACGCGGCAAAGCGCGTGCATTGCCTAGCTTCGTCGCGCAGTTGTTCATGGCCGAGGCATTCAGCACACCAGACACCAGAGTCCGCGCCTTGGACCTGCCTGAAGATGTGAACGGAGAGCGCTTCGCCGCTTACGCTTTCTACGTCGACGACGAGATAAACAAGGTGGCTCTGATCAACATGCAGCCGTACTATGCGAATTCGACAGAGGACTACACTGTCTCCTTCAAGCTACCGAAGGGCAAGGGTAAGAAGGGCAAGGACCACAAGTCAGTTTCGTTGAAGAGGATGACGGCTCCCCATGTTGACGAGAAGGACACTTCGAAGAGTACTTGGGCGGGGCAATCGTTCGAGAACGGTACCGCTGTTGGAGAGGTTGAAGTGGAGAAGCTTGATGATGATCGCGTCGTCAATGTTCGTGGAAGCGAGGCTGTGCTTGTGTTCTTTGACGAGTAATGATCTTGTCACTGGGACATACTTAGAAGCATTATGTTGAACTTCAGCGCATAGACGCAAAAATGACATCAGAACACATGCAACACCCGATCTTCCAAATATGAACTACCATGATACATCACACCTTCGCATAGTCCACAAGTTCGGCCTCACCAATATCACCTTCCCAAGCACCACCTCCAATGCTATGAACAGGTGCATTGATCGCCATCGACTCCCACTCAAATCTCTCCCCGTTTACACCAACCCGCGTGATGAACTCCATCTTAGGAGAATCGTCAGCGCTGAAGAACGTCCGATTGCCATTTCGGATGAGCTTTGCCTGCGTCCATTCTCCGATCGGAAGGGAGTAGTTGAGAGCGTATGCGTAGCCGCTGCTCAAAAGATCCAAGCTTGACTCGGAGGACTGCAGAACACTGTCCTGGCCGCTGAAGATTGGGCCGGCAGAGCCAGATATTGGCTTCACGGAGAACGAAAGGGTGTAGTCTTCGCCTTTGGATGCCAGCGGGAGCGTCAGAGAGCAGCCGTTGCGGACCTGCAGGCTTGCGGAAGATATACTACAGTTGGTCGTACCATCGTAGCCGTTGCCTGACAAGTCTTTGACAACGTCTGTAGTCTCATTGGCCGATGTTTGATTGAAGCTGTATCGTACAATTGTGGACGATGCTGATTTGATGGTACGGTCGAGATTTTGTGCAGGCGCGCTTGCGTGCAGTTTCCCGATCAGAGCGTCGTATTCTGAGCGTGAGATATTGCCACCCCATTGTTTGTCGGCCAACGCTGGCAAACCGTCGCGCCATGAGTAGTATGCTTCAAGGTATGTGGATGCATTGGCGCCGTAGTCGTTCCACTGTGGCGCAATGTGGCCAAGAACGTATGGGTTATCACGCTTCGGGTTGTTTGTCGAGTTCGTCGAGTCAAAGATGTACGGCGACCAGGCGCCACCTTCAGGATTGCCTTCGAAGATGAAGGTCTGGTTCAAACTCTGAGGGTAGGAGGATGAGTACTTGGTGACAATGTAGACTCGGTCGTCGGAGTTGACAACGGAATAGTTGTTCAGGATGTAGTCGTAGTAAGGGTTGTCTTCGAAGTACTCCCAGTGCTGGATGGAGACAGATGTATCGACATTATCGGTGTAATTTGATTGAGGCGGGAATGTTCCCCACTGGTATCGGACCTGGGTTAGCTACTAAACGAAATCGTTGTGCTGGTAAAAGCATCTACTCACAATACGCATAGATCGATTGAAAGTCGACCTGATGTAGTCGTTCATGCTTTTGACAAAGTAATTATAAGTCTCGCCAGTCTCGCTGTAATTAATCAGTATCTCGCTGGCGGGAAATGTGGAAGGAGAAGTGCGTACTATTTCGTCAGCGATTCATCTGAGTACTCGTCCGCGCCAATCTCAAACACCTTGCTCTGGAACCAAGGGCCAAAGACGTCCCAGATCGTCTTGACAGTGGGAATCGTGTCAGAGTAAGAAATATTGAGTTGATCAAGCGAGCCTTCCAAGCCAAGTTCTGGTTTCCATTGCGAGATGACGAGGGCATGGCCGGGTGATTCAATTTCTGGGATCACTGTAACGCCGCGCGCCGCACAAGCGGACTGAATGTGGTCGAAGTCTGCACGAGTGTACGACTCGTTTGCGTACTTGTTCAGTCCCGCTACTCGCGGGTCATCAGAAAGCAATCTGAAGCGAGCGTAGAGTTCCATCTGCTGCTCGTAGGTATAATTAGGGTTGTTGTAGAGATTGTCAGACAAGTGGATGTGGAAGATGTTCTGCTTCCAGTATGATTGCCATGTGCAAAGTTCAACGAGAAACTCTGGTGGATAGTAGTGACGGCCACAATCGAGCTGGCAGGGTTAGCAACTAATCATGGATTGTATCTCTGGCAAGATACTGTGCATCAGGGCAGGAGAAAGCGTACCATAATACCTCGCGTGCCCCAACCAGGCGCATCAACACCATATCCAGTCGCTATGGTGCCGTTGAGTGCCCTTTGCTGGAAGACCGATCGTGTAGCCCACCAGGCACCCAACGCACTCGCTCCAGCGATAACGATCCGATCATCGGTGACGTTCAGAGTATAGGCCTCGGCAGTCCATCTCCCAGCGGCGTCAACAAATTCACTACTATTCCCTATGGTCAAGAAGATGCTACCATCTTCGGCATGGTCTCCAGCAACAACTTCAGTATGACATCCAGTAGATTCCAAGTCAGACGCGAAGGTGTTGGCGAACTCGAGCAGTGTCGGCGGGATCAGGGTATGGCCTGTGGTATCTGTACTGTCACAATGCTCGACGTCGACAATAATCCGGCCTAGTTTTGAAAGATTGAGATGGCCGCCGTCTTCGATGAAAGGTACTGTGGGAATACCGAGAAGGTCGCTGGTTACCAGCGGTGAGAACAATAACAGCGCGGCAAGTATCTTAGCCATTGCGGTGATACAACTGTACTTCGGGAGTTTTTAGACAGCAGGTCGTGGCAGTTTTTATCTCGATCCTCAATGTTGCCATCAAACACAGCATTGTTATCGTTACAATTGCGGGGGCGATGTGACGTTGCACGCGAATGAAGATACCAGACTCCACTCGAGAGTAACGATGGTTTAGCAGATCACACGTTGCGGGGGGGTATTGATTGCAGATCTTCGCCTGTTGAAGGTTTGAGATTTGGAAGAAGCGGCGCGCGACCTTGCGGTAAACAGTGTTATACAATGACAGGCGTTGGAAGACATTCGGATGCCATTGTTCGTCATGTTGTACCAATATGGTGGCTGCTGTTGTGCTCACCTGCTCAAGTTGGGAGTTAGCAAGTAAGATAAACAAACTTTCCATCGAGTCCAATCCCTGCACCTCCAGAAACTTTCACAACTGACGATTGTGACATTGTGATAATGCTAGTGCGATGGATAATTTCCTGCTGCGATTATTAGGCTATATTAACTATACACATCTGAAATGTAACTTCGTTCAGTTCGTTACTGCCGCCCTGGGTAGTAATGATCGTTGGCATGCTCATGTCCGATATCCGTCTCTTCGGTCTCCACTTGGAATGTCTTTCCGATTTGTCCAGGATAAACAGTCAGAGGCTCTTCGCTGCTACCTCTCGAGTGTTCCTTTCGTTGCCCGGTGATCGTTGTAACGGTAGTACCGTGCCCGTAGTTGGTGCCGAATTGGTTGAGCGACATGCGGTTACCCCGAGTTATGGCTTTGGGGATGTCGGTTCCTCTTGTGTCGATGCCGCTACGGACACCGCATTTCTTGAGCAACGACGATACGAGTGGCCGAAGTGTTGCGATGCAGCCTGCTGTGACACCAACTCCAAGCTCGACTGTCGACCAGATAGCGATTTCTGTGGTTCGGTCTGGCTTGAGGTTAGCTGAAGCTCTAGATGTGCCCTGTAGGATTCATCAGACTTACAAAGGAAGTCGCCCTCCCGACCTTTTCCACTCTCCTTCAGTGCCATGACATAAGGCAACCGGACGCATGTTGCAGTACTGCCGACAGCAGCAAAAGCCAGTAGGCCAATGACGAGTCGCTTTTGGCGAAGAGGTATTTGGAGATCCTTGACAATCCAAAATGGCAAAAGACCGAATGTCCAGTCGGCAACAACGTTGAGGCCCGAGATGGCAAAGACCAGTCCCACAAGCACAGTGGTGTTCAGGCAATTTCCGTTCGCGGGTTCCAATGACCAAAAAGCGCTGACTGGAGCGCATTGGAAGGTAAAGACAAAGAATAGAATGGGACCAAAGAGAATGGTAAGTCCCATTGTAAGGCGAATGATCCAGACATGAAGTTTCGCAGTTGCTACTCTGAGCAGGAAGAAGCCAATGCTGACTTTGAGAAGCGAAGTGGTGAGTACATAGAAAATCTCGCAGAAGAACCAGTACTGCGATTCGGGTTAGCAATAATCGAATACGATCTTCGGGTGAGTGGCCTTACATGGAGTGCGGTCTCAGCTCGCGCCGGCTCCAGGTCTTCAATGTGTCGTCCAGTGCCGTAGATGAGTCCTCCCAGCTGGCATGCCAGATACGCAGTATTCAGAAGCTGCGTTCCCAGCATAGACCAGTCGTCTGCGCCGAACGACTTGATCATGCCTGCCCTAACCCATATCCGTAAGCCGACAGCGACCCATGAGATGACAAAGAATGCGATTCCGACGCCCCAAATCGGCGCGCTCCTGTCCCCCATGATGTCAACCATTGATGTGGTATTGGGATGAAAGTTTCGAGGATCAAGAGACTCTGTAGTAATGTAACGGATACTCGTTCAGCAGGGGCGCATAAGCGAGGAGAGGATGGGCTCACTCGAGGCTCGTGAGCGGCACCTGACCAAGTTGAAGCAAGTCGGCAAGGGTCGTTGGCTAACAGTGGCGATCACAGCAGGGGTGTGATGGTAATGGTAGTGGTCCCGATATTATATAAGCTATAGCATGAAGTCGGTGCAAAGAGCTCAGACTGCCACCCACATGACGAAAGTGGTTGCATCTTGTACAGTCCACGACCCTTTCTCCAGCGACGGCACAGCACTTCTTCATTACCGTAAGGTCTTTGGGGCTTGGAAAAGACCGCCTCGACCGCGTCAGTTGCACCCTGGATTGTCGGCAGTGATCGTCTCACAACGGTGAGCAACTAGTTGAACTTGCAGAGGCAAACGGCATCGATCCGGTAAGGCGAAACCAGCGGTGGGTCGAAACGTTCTGCAGGAGGTCTGACTAGCTTATCTCTGGTCTGAAAACACAGGCCGTGCCATCGCGTGGCAGACTTGCGGTTGTCGTCTTCGAATCAGCCAGCAGTTACATCTCCAGGTTTCCTGATGGGGCATTCTATTGTGACAGCTCCGTTTTGCCGAATGGAGAATGCTGCCATATTGGATAGGCCAGGGCTACCTTGCAATGAAGCGCGTGGCTAGACAGGGACCCCGAGCCAGGTGCCGAATGAGTATATCGCACGCTATTCGTCGTCGACTCATGTAGTACCGAGGCGGAAACGGCTTGAAGAGACCCGGGAGACCTAAGAAACTGCACCCGTGAAGAGTGGATGCTCTTGGTCAGCATGCCGCGTTGTTTTCTTCTTCTGCAGGAGAATTCCTCTAGGATGAAACGAGTTCCCTCGCCAAGCTGTCAAGATGCCGCAGATCTTTCTGATAGCGTTCTAGCGGCGAAGGGCGGAGCTTTTACTATCCGCACTATTCCTGCAGAGCCATCCATATTCGTGGGTGCCATGTACACTTTCTGCGCTATGGGAAAGTAGGAAAGTGTTCGTGTGGCAGCAGCATCGTTGCTGCCATACCAGGTTTGAGTAGATAGGAGGCGAGTTCAAGTCTTGAGGGGGGTTTCAATCACCACGGCTCGGAGAACTCCGCCGCAAACGCGGCGAATACAAATACAATACCGTGTAGCCGAAAATATACAATGTTACAGATCGGCACGCTACATCCCCTCATCGGTCTAGATACCACCAGACTGCCGATAGAAACGTTGTCGCGCTTCACAGATTGTCAGTGGTCTTTCGCAGAGTTGAACCATCGATACAACGCGGATTCTGCCGTGAGAGTGCACGATCGAGCGAAGACCACTGCCGGGCCACGTTCTCCGCGGGCCCCAGATCCGGCCGTTGTTGAACACTAACTTACTTGTAGTTGGCGATGGTGCGTAACAGCAACAACGGCTTCTCAACGCAACTTTTGAGTAAATGCAGTCGCAGACATCATTTTGTCCCACGGAAGCCGGAAGCCCGCGGCTTCATGAAGAAGCGTTTGAGAGGCGTGAGGAACGCATTGCCCTATGAAAAGTTCAAATGCATACAAGTGAAACCGTCCATGATGCCTCGAAACGAGGGCAATGGTGGTAGCAGTCCAAGCATATCAGCATCAACCCGATCTCAAACGAACGGAACGACTACCGCTGCTAACCGTCCACGCGCCCTCTACTGTCAAGAATAGAGTGCGAGCAATGTACAATCAACATAGCCGAGCACATGAGCGTTACAAGTATCAAGTCTCGCGAACAGCTACCTATACTGGCGTCTTTACAGACAGAATGGACACATTCGGCTTCTGACTACGGCTAGAATGGTATCTGAAATAGTTGTCGTCGCCAGCAGAAGCCAGGCCCAGCTGCTGCGCACTACAACACAGCACAGACGACAACCCACGCAAGCGCCACAAGCATGGACACCTCTCTCCGAGGCGCCAACCTGCGCTCGAGATTCCACAAAAGACGGTGACATCTCCGTGCGACCTGATTTGGCAGGATTTCGCATTGGGACAAGGTGCACCTGGTCTGCGCTGAAATGAGCCCCTTGGAGCTAACCCCAGCGACAATCTCAATATGCTGATAGTGCTCCATGTGTATCGAGACCCGAGGATCTGGTGTTTGGCACGACATGCGTTGCCCTGGCATGCACGAAGATGAGCGATTTGTGCCAAGTGCGTGGACTTCTTGGCCACGAATTGACCTTGAACTGTGCAACGGTCAATGATTGCGATGAGCATCGTCCAAGGATTGTTGTCCCTCCCAGAGGTTCAAGTTCAATCGCATCACCTCCGATCGTGTAACAAAGCAGGCAGAACTGCATCTTCAACTCTTGTTGTCCAACTACATCTTCCAACGACGAAGCCTTTCGAACCTAAACTGACTGCGAAACCGCAAACTGCCCGTTCGATGTCTGTAAACGTCAGTCGCATGCACATACCATAGATACTCACCATCTTCCACCCACATGATGCGCTTTCATCTGCTGTCCTTCCCATACACAAGGGGAGAACAACTTCGCGCAGGTCTTCGCAGCACGGTACAACTCCTTCTCACAAACTGACTGCGGTTACAAAACACCAAACGCCCTCAACTTCTTACCTCAGCACATTGAGATCAAACACAAATCGCATCATGAACCCTGACATGATCGACCAGCCGGCAGCCATATGACGACAACGACCTCCCAAAACCCAAACCCCACCCAGATCTCCAAACTCTAAGATGTTTATTACCGAGGAGACACTGACAACTGACATAGCGAAGACAGCCATTGGAAATAGATAAAAATCCCATATAAATACAGCTTCTCTTAATTGAATTGAACTAAACCATTACTCAAACCGTCCAGAGCAAGTCCACCCAACGATCCACAACCATCTAATCACCTCCATAATAATCAATCCAACAATCCACAATCATCCCGTCACGTCCAACCAACCAACACCTCCAACATGGCTCCCTCGATCCCCTCCGAAATGCGCGCCATCCAAGTGACAGCCTACAACAAACCCTACAGCATCAACACAATCCCCGTCCCCTCCTCCCTCTCACCCCACGACATCCTCCTCAAAATCGCCGTCGCCTCAAACTGCCACACCGACAGCATGGTGCAGTCCGGCGTCTTCGGCACCTCTCTCCCCGTAACAGCCTCACACGAAGGCGCCGGGACCGTCGTCGCAATCGGCTCAGCCGTGCAAAACTTCAAAGTCGGCGACAGAGTAATGTCCGGAATCCCGCTGCACCCCTGCGGAGCCTGCCACGATTGTCTCGGGCCGGAGAAGCAGAAGCAGTATTGCGAGAATATTAAAGGACATGTGGGTGTCACGACGGATGGGTGTTTTGCGGAGTATGCGAGGGTTGATTCGCGGAGCTCGACTGTGCTGCCGGATGCTGTGAGTTTTATGAGTGCTGCGCCGCTGGCGTGCGCGGGGCGGACGGTGTGGAGGGCTGTTCTTGAGACGGAGTTGAAAGCTGGGGAGTGGGTTTGTTTCGTGGGCAGTGGAGGTGGACTGGGGCATTTGGGGGTTCAGTTTGCGAAAGCATTGGGGCTGAATGTTATTGGGATTGATGCGAGGGATGAGGGGTTGGGGTTGACCAAGGAGTATGGGGCTGATGTTGTTGTTGATGCGAGGAAAGGGAAAGAGGAGGCTGTGAAGGCTGTGAGGGAGGTTACGGGCGGTATGGGAGCGGATGCGACGGTCAATTTGAGCGATGCGGCGAGCGCGGCTGGACTAGCGTGTGCGGTGACGAAGATGCATGGTCTGATGGTGCAGATTGCGCAGCCGGACAACATTGAGATTCCGTTCACTGAGGTTATCTTCAGGAATATCAGAATGAGGGGCTCGCTGATTTGTTCGCCAGAGGAGTCGAAGAGTATGCTGAAGTGCATTGCGGAGCACGGCGTGACAGTCAAGACCAATCCTTTCTATGGACTCGACAAGATTGAGGATTTGGTTAGTATGGTCCATGGAGGGAAAATTCAGGGCAAGGCTATCATTGTTGTTGATGAGGAGCAAATCAAGCGAGAGAAAGAGTTGGGAGCTAAGTTCTGATCTACTGAAAACTGGTGGTAAATTTGACTGCCAATAATATGGATAGGAAATTTGACTTATATACCTTGTACATTTGGACAACTTGATCGAAAGTCTCCGCATAGCCATCGTTCAATGGGATCCTGAAGTCTGAACATGGCTCTCTGTGCCCATGCTGGTGCTATCAGCAAGCCTGGAGCTGGGTATGTGGCCAAATCCAGTGAGGTACATCCCTAATAAAACGCCTTTTCGCCATGCTCCAGTAAACTTGCCCGTAATGCAGAATCGATTTTGTCTCTTCGCGTGACCCTCGTTTCGGGTGTTTCGATGTGAGAATTTAGTTGACGAAGGCCCTGTTCTTTTTGCGGTTGAAGACACGCTGGTCCTTGAGCCAGCGCCTGTAGTCCTTCACACTGGCAATCTTCTCTCCGTAGTAGTCAGGGATCGGGTTTTGAGGGCTGCTTGAAGATGGGTCGGCACGGTAGCGCTTGATGCGTGCGTAGAAGCTCTTCTCTTTCTGTTTGTGATGTCAGCGGACGTGTTCACCTTCCATTCGACCTCTTGTACTCAGCCTACCTCTGCAATCGCCTTGTTCCATCCTCTCCTGCCAGCCCAGAGCTTGAAACCAGCCGTTCCAAAGGTCGGTCCACACATCCAGCCCGCAATGGCTACTGTGAAAGTAGTCACACCCAGTACAACGAATGGGTCCATGCCGGAAATCTGAGCTCCCCACGTGTCGATGTCCTGGTTCGCGATGATGGGTGCGGCAACGCCCACTGTGATGACTGCTGTGACGACGGATGCTCCGAGGTTGATGAAGCGGCGCTTCCGCCTGAGGTCGAAGAAGCGGTTCCAGGTCAAGATCTCGGGCGCTGGTGTCGCCGGCGCAGCGGGTCTGCTCGCAGTGGAAGCATGTCTGATGGTTTGAGGTTTGCACTGGGCGGCGATGCGACCGGCCGGGATGTAAGATGTGATTGAAGGACGGATCTGCTTCAATGGCGCAGTGGATGTGGTGAAGAAGGCCTTGGAGGGAGCAGGCGCAGCGAAGACGCGGTTGAACTGGGAGGCTGCGCGGAAGCAGCTGCTCCTGGCGATCGTGGGAGCGGCCATAGTGGGTGGTGTTCTGTTGGTGCCGGAGGTGTTGGCAATAGAGCTTGAGGTTGCGCAGGACGCCGTTTGAGATGGCATGTGACGCCCAGCGAGAGCTTGAGAGAGCTCGGTGGTGCTGCGGCGCGTGCGCGCCTTCCAAATACGCAAACAGAAACACCTTCAACCTTGCACTTCACTTCCCACCTGTTTCGACACGGCCAATGTATATACACACTCTATGTACAGTATTTTTTTAGTCTAATTACGCGTCAAAGGCGTGTGAGTCCTTGGATTCTTCCGGTTCAACTCTTCCACTATGGGATATTTACATTACCATTGCAATGCCAACGCCACCTGAAAGCAGCAATCCATCTGCAGATGGCATCCGTAAAAAGAGCGCCTTTTCCTGCGAACCATGTCGCCGTCGCAAGGTCAAGTGTGATGGCGCTCACCCTATTTGCGCGCGATGTGTTGCGCGTGGCGATCAAAGTTGTGTCTACAAGCTGTGAGGAAGATATCTACCATCCAGCCGATTCCAATACATGGTCTGACGATATCGTTCCAGAGCGCCATCCATCTCTCATACCAAGAAACTGGAGAATCGCATAGCGGAGCTAGAAGCCGAGCTTTCTCGACTACGAGACCAGGGCAGCAGTCGTTCAGCACAACCAACCGCCGCAGCTTCAAACACGACGACGACTCAGGTATCCGCAAAACTGCTTGGAGAGGCATTACCCAATCTACCAAGCCTAACAAGGCAAGACCGCGGCCACATATCGTTCCATGGGCGCACGAGCTTCCTGGCTCTAGGCGTCGCAGGACCGGCCGAACAGCAGGATGCCCATATCACGCAAGACCCCGAGCAAGAAAAGCAAGAACTGATCAATAGCGCGTGGACCGAACGCGCCATGGAGAGGTTCTCGGCGTTACCTGAAGCCATTCAGTTGCTGCTGGACTTGCATTGGTGCTGGGTCCAGCCAGTCTTCAATTTCGTGTACAGACCGACATTCACGCGCGACCTGCAGAACAACGGACCGTACTGCTCTGTGCTGTTACTGAATGCAGTCTTGGCACATTCTGTGCGATGGGCCAAAGCTGATATCAGGATGGTCAGACTACTCGAGCCTTTCGAGGGTGGCGCGTATTTTGGCCGCCAAGCGAGGGCTAGTCTCATGGATGCAGTACAAACTGGTGCTCCAAGCATTCCCACGGTACAGGCTCTCCTGCTTCTTAGCGCCCAAGAGTGCGGTCAGGGCAACCTTTCACAGGCCTGGCTGTACAGCGGAATGGCGTTCCGATTGATCGTTGACTTGGGTATTGTCTTCGATGGTCGAAGGTATGCAAAGACTGTTGGCCTTTCCGTCGAAGACATCGAGATCCGCAGTCGTCTGTTCTGGTCATGCTACTTCTGGGACAAGCTTATCTCTTTGTACTTGGGCAGACTCCCGATCATACAGGAGACGTCTGTCAGCCCTTCACTCCACGTTCTGGACGATACTGGAGAGATCGACACATGGGAACCTCAAGGCTTAGACCAGACGCAACACTATCCGCCCGCTCAAGCACACATGACTTCATGTTTCATCAACACATGCGCTCTGGCCAAGATCTTGAATGCGGTATTAGTAACAATGTACAACCCCGTCAAAGAGGGTACGCTTTCCGAAGTCGCCAAGTGTGCACTTGAAGAAGAGCAGAAGCTCGGGAAATGGCATGAAAACCTACCAGCGCATTTGACAATATCTGTCCATTCATTGCCGGAACAGTGTCCCCCAAGTCACATCATCACACTAAAGTAAGCACTTCCATCCAGCTCTCTACGTCCGTGTACTGACCAGCGAAGTTTGCTCTACCACACGACCAGAATACTCCTCCACCGCCCTTTACTCACAACATACGGCAAGCAAGACGACACCGACGACCCGCAGAACAGCCACCATCTACGCCAGTGTCTCGAAGCAGCAAACTCCACACTCGTGATTTTCAGCTTCTTCACTCGATCCTTCGGCGACGGCCACGTGATAACATCACAAGCCTACACCGTCTACATCGCAGCCTCCGTCTTCCTCCTGCAAGTCCAAGCAACCAAGGACTTTGCTTCCCACGCAATGGAGAATCTAAGATACTGCGTTGACGCCCTCGAGCGGATTAAAGCGACCAGTCAAGGTATGTGCGCCACAAACACATCACGATCACCTCTTTTACTAACCAACCTACCCAAGTAATCGGCTCAGCCCTCACCCTAATCTACCGCGAACTCCAACGTCTCGACGCCAACCTCATCGCCCGCAGCCTCGACGGCTCTTACCATATGTCCGGCCCAAGCTCCTCCTCCACAACCTGGCACCACCAGAAACCCAGCGCCAAACCCAATGGCCTCGCCTGTGGCGTCGAGTCCAACTGGGTAAGCGGCGGCGGAGGCGGCGGAGGACCTGGTCAAGACTCGTCTTCCGTCGCCGCGTTTGCCATCCCCGACTTCAACGTCAATGGTGATTTCGACATCCCGTCGGATTTCTTCAGCATGCTGCCAGAATTGGAGCCGATTTCGGCGAACGTCGGCGCGGGGTTTGAGATTGATTTGGATAAGCCTTGGTATTGACTTACGATGGAACAAGGAGAAGAAAGAAAGAAAGAAGGACGTCGGGGTTGTGCGGTGCTGTCCTAATGCTCATAAATGAGGACTTGTGGCTTTTCGTCGTTTACATTAGTCGGGATGTGATAGGGTAGGGTAGTTGTACTACTGTGTACGAGTTGTTGAGTTTCGGAGAGACAGGGGTGCCCGATTGTATCTTAGTCTACACGTTCATACATCTACACGTGAACCAATCCTTAAGTTGATACATGGTACGAAACCACACGCGTGGCATTTCATGTCTCAGGTTGGGGGTATTAGGGTTAGACCCTTTTTCCCTTTCTTGCGTGCATGTACTAAAATACTCATATCATTGCGTGAACTACTTCCGAAATGAGATCAGACTGCAGTGTAAATTCACTTTGAAAATCTGCTCTGGATTCTTGTGAAAGCTAGCAATCGATGTGGGAACTTTCAACCTTTGAGGTTTGCACGTCTCAAAGCACCTCATCATCCCGCAGTCAACATCAATTGTGTGGAGGACGCTCCATCATTACTAGCCCGCGAAAGCAGTGGGACATATTGGTCAAGCTTGGAGAATTCCAAAACCTTTATCACTTGGAAACGCGTTGTATCCAATCAACATGACTTGAATCTCACCGTCGGTACGTGGTGGCCTCGACATGCCTAATTCTATAGATAAATATCACGGCTTTCTTACATCCGCCGTCGAAAAGAAGATCTTGCCTATTGTCGTCGTCGTCGTCATCGTCGTCAAAAACTGCCATGACTTTCTTTCCAAGAAGCCTCATCCACCCGCTACGGCCACTAAAATCGACTTCTTCTCATCGTACCTCACAAACCCCTCAGGCGTATCTTCCCGCAACGGCGCATGCTCGCCCAAGCCCTCGAACGTTTCGGAATCGACCAGCCTACAGCCCGTCTTCTCCTCATTGACCCAGAGCTTACAAAATCTCGTTGGATTCTGGGCTTTGTACTCTGCGACGGTTGCAGTGTGCAGTGGTTTCACGGTGTAAGGAGAGTCTTCTCCAAGGAAGAATGAGGCTGGCAGTCGCAGACCGTCGATGCTTTCTTTCCACGGCAGGCCTTCGGCCAGGAGCGAGATCGTAGCGCGGGTGGCCATGACTTCCTCGCCGTCTCTGGCCCGGAGCCAGATGTTGCAGCCCGCACCCCACATGGTCCTGACGAATGGCGATGCGTAGGTTTTGTTTGCTAGGGCGTCGCGGATGCTGTAGCTGTCGTGCGTGGAGCTGTCTTCCCAGTCGCGGGTAGTGACGTCCGTTACCGTTGCGAGCTTGAGGAGCGGACAGTGTGTTGATGCTACGAGGGCACGCAGAGATCGTGCGATGTGGGGAGCGACTTCTTGGCCATCGCTGTTGAGCCTTGTGGCGGGAGCATCCGGGATAGTCTTGCAAGTCTGGGTTTCGCTGTCGAGGGGGTCGCTGTGAATGCAGACCACGGAGACTGTTTCTAGTATGGGCGCGGAAGCTACCCGAAATAGCACCGGGCACATAGCGGTCAGCCGCAGTCGTAGATGTTGGAGATTAGGTACGATGTGGCTGATTGCTTTGCAAAGGTGGTCGTCTACGCCGAATTCTTCGCGAACCTGGTCTAGCTTGTTTGTGTCGATCTCGAGATTGCGGCACTGAGGAGGGAGGTTTTGGACGAGGTCTGTTAGGATGTCTCTGGGGAGCCAGAAGATGCATTTGTGACGGGTTATGGTAATTGCAAATGTAGTGAGGGCGGTCATGTGCTGGAGAGCACGGGCGAGGTTCCGCAGATAGTTCCACAGGGCTTGTGCTGTCAAGCTATCGTGTATTGAAGTGGTGCACCACTTGTGTTGTTCACATGTATGATCTGGAGAGACCAGCCGGTCATAGTCGATACTGATAGTCAATGCTCTGATCTGGGCAGCTTGAGTTTTGCTTGTCTTCTCGAGGAAGTCGGGTAGAGTTATTTCGGTGACAACGAGGTCGAGTGCCATTTCGGGTTCAGTCTTGCGTGCCAGTTTCCAGAAAGCAACATCGGATGTCAGATATGGACAACAAGGACGTTGTACACAAGCTTATCTCAGCAGTCTGTTGTCATTGGTTCGGTAAACTGTGCAGGGTGGTAGAAGTGGAGGGACCAAGGGACAGTCTGCCACATTTTACCTGGAATTATGAGCTCGACCTGCCTATCTAGATAGGGTGCAGTAGTGAAAAGCTGTATATGGGTATATGATATATGATATATTTTTGTGAATGCAAGAGAACATTTCCAGCAATGCTTTCATATATTGAAGTCAAGCCACAGATCCAGACCCCTCAACACGTGGCGCAGCTGCAGCTCCGGCAGTGATCCGCCACGTACAGAAGCAACTAACCATGCCTGCACTACTCCACCACATATTTCCTTTCCGCCTACAATGAACACCCGCATCTTCACCACCCCCCTGCGTTCGTCCTTCCTCTCCGCCACCACCCGCAACCTCACCACCTCCCGCCGCCTCCTCCAAGACCCGGCCAAGACCAAGATCTCCAGCAACTACAACGCCCCGCCAGTCCCACGCCGCCGCAGAAACA
>Ga0265797_10002276_pt1 | contig 32529 bp, 25 predicted proteins | sample P2T30metagenome_FD_192433 | JGI IMG/M metagenome (GOLD analysis project Ga0265797, IMG submission 192433) | Plant litter microbial communities from East Loma Ridge, Irvine, California - P2 T30 | ecosystem: Environmental > Terrestrial > Plant litter > Unclassified | place: USA: California... | reverse complement strand
AAGAAGCAGTCTTTGACGGCGAACGCAGTAGAGGTGCTGAGAGCACTTACACCATCCAACGGACCGCCTGCACCAGGCATGGCTCCGGTAGCTCAGATGACCGCTCCATCACTTGGCGGCCAGGTCTCGAACGACCCATTCTCTTCCGCACCGCCGCCCGGAAGCGGCAATGTTCAAGCTCTCTCCCAGTTCCAAGACACCACCAGGACACAGCAACCAAGTGCAGGCAGGGGCCGAGGCCGCGGTCGGGGTAAAGGCAAAGCCAAGTTCAACGACCGCCAATCTGGTGCAGAACGCGTGGAATGGGATGAATCTCAAGCACGAGCTGGCTTCATTCAGCCGCAACCTCAGAACAGCGTTCTTGGTAAACGCGGCCGGGTTGAGGAAGAAGTGTACCAATTGCCCAACTGGGAACCTACCCAAGATGTCGGCCCACAAGATGATGAAGAAGATGACCAGGCTTTCGAAACCAAGGCTCACGATCCTGCTGCAGCTAACGCTCGTCGCCTTGCTGCGCCAGCTTCTGTGCCGCACGCCAGACCATTCCTCAGCCAAGCTCCGTACTTCGGAGGCGAGCCGAACAGTCCAAGCATGCAGCAGCGTGCCCCTAAGCGCAGGAACCCGGGATCGAGCGCTCCTCACCCAGCCGATTACCCAGGCTCTGCACAGCACGACCCCATGGGCCAGGACCCCAACGCCGACCCAAACCAGCCCCCGCCCAGCACATCCCAGGCTCAAGACTACAACCAAGCTGCTTGGACTGCCCGTCAGTACCGCATCTTGAACCATTCGACACCCGCGCGTGAACGCCGCGTTTGGACAGACCTCGAGACCGAAGCCTTGATGACCTACATCAACGAGTGGCCTGAGGAAGACAACTTGCACTATGCTGCCATGAAGCGCAAGGATACGACCGACGAGGGTCTGCACGCTCTGAACGGCAGAACCGCAGAGGACATCAGGTTCCGTGCGAGGAACATGAAGGTCAACTTCTTGCTGTCCCGATCGCTGGACATCCACCCGAACTGGAACAAAGTCCAGCTCGCCAAAAAGGAAATCGACAAATTGCACGCGAGAGGTGTGCCGTACTCTCAGGCTGGCATGAGAGGAACACCTGCGGGTATGACCACCGGCGTCGGGGGGTCGCAGCAGTAAACGGTGTGGTGACGAAGGTTTCGGCGTAGTGGCGACGTGAAGAGAGTCAAGCCCTGAGAATAGCAAGCGGATTGTCTTGGGGCGGTGGCAAAACGAGTCCGCTTTGATGACATTATACGAGGGTACAGTCTCGTTCGTTGTTGTTGCTGTTGCTACTGCTTTTGGTGTTGGCTTTAGTTTCGTTCTCGTTCGGACATCGATATTGGTTGTTATACATACTTTTCGTAAACACTCGAATGTCAGCTTTCATACTACATGTCCAAGATCCCGTGCTTGTCCATCATAATTGTGAAAAACCTTTCGTTCCACAGAATAGAGTCATGCTTCATGTCCGCGCTCACAATAAAAAGCTACAGAAAAGACGGCAAAGAGATGTATGACATTACGGATTTAACGATAGCTCATGTTAAACCAGCTCTGGTTTCTTGTGGGAAGTTGTACATTGACGGTGTGTGGCTTGTGCGATCCATGAGGACTCGGCGTCTCTTTCTTTCTCAAATATCTTGAGCACAGCACTCGTCGCCAAACCACTTGAGGAAAAACACCACTGTGAAGAGGAATAATAAAACGCTCGATATCCTCGTAGAAAAGCTTCCCTCTCGATCAATACAGCTCGTGGTGTGTTGATCGCCAGTCAGATGGACTGGTGGAAGGTGGCGGGTTTCGAAAGTAGTAGTAATACATCATGCGAAAAAAGCCCAACGCTCACGGCTGTGTAGACATAATGCAGAAATAAAGCAGTGTTTGGAGAACCAGACAGACACGGCGATGCCCTTATTGACAGGCAGAGCCAGCCACACGCGAATCTTCGAGATCACGACGAATCGAGAATCATCGTTCACTCTTCGTCGGCAGGAATAGACTTGCGAGGACGACCTCTGCCCTTCTTGGGAGCCGGCTCGTCAGAACCTTCGGCTGAGGCCTGCAGCTTGGCTGCCTTGGGAGGACGGCCACGGCCCTTCTTCACAGGAGCTTCGACTTCGTCTTCGACATCGGTGGCCACGGACTTGCGAGGACGGCCCCTAGCCTTCTTCGCGGACGGAGCCTCGACCTCGTCGACTTCTTCGACCTTCTCCTCAGCCGGGAGCGACTTGCGAGGACGGCCTCTAGCCTTCTTCGGAGCAACTTCGACTTCGGCGTCGTCTTCGGCGTCGGCAACAGGAGCGGCCTTCTTCGGGCGGCCGCGACCTTTCTTTGGGGTGGCGTCTTCGGTGCTGGCGGCTGCGGTCTTCTTGCCCTTCTTGGCGGCGGGCTTTTCTGCCTCGTCGCCGTCTTCGTCGGCGGCCTCGGTCTTAGCGGGACGGCCACGTTTCTTGCCAGTGGGCTTCTTCGCCTTGCCTCCGTCTTCGCCGTCCTGTGATTTGTTAGTTCCGAGGTGGCGAATGATTTCACAGAACATAGAACCAAGACTGACCTCCTTTGCTTCCTTTTGCTTTTCGGTAAGGAACATGCCCTGTGTTTTCTTGCCGTTCCAGCGGTTGCACTCAACGTCCTGTGGAATTTGTCAGTCACTTGCCTTCCTCGTGCAATCACAGATGATTAGACATACCCCATTGAAGTCGTCGTCATCAACGTGACCTTGCTCAAGCGCGCGCTTGACCTTCTCCTGGGCGTCTTCAGGCATTGTGTCGAGACCGTCGATCAACTCGAAGTCGTGCTCAGCGGCCTCCCACCAGTTGTGGAGAACAGGAGGCGTGACACAGCCCCTGTTGCGGGTGTCAGTAATTCGTCGTCAAGGTGAATGTATCACACAAGAATCGCTTACCAGTGACGCCACTTCATGCTCTGAAAATCGCCGGTCGTGACGAGTACGCCCTGGCGAATCTCGCCTTTCTGGATCTTGACATTTTCTTTCTTGCACTGAGTAGCCTGGCAGCCGGCCTGCTTGGTAGCGGAGATTTCTGGGTCGGTTAGCAATAGATCTCGCAACGCATTGTGTCATTGTGAAGAATGCATATACAAACCAATGCGGTACGCCATGTTGATTGAAGGCGAAGCTGTGGGGTTGGTGCAGGTGTCTTTGGCAACGAAACGCGACGCGTTGAAGTTGGTTTTGCCAGGAGTTATGTAAGGATGTGTGTCGCAGGCGTGGAAAAGAGAGGAATGGTACAGGTGTCGTAAAGCAGAACACAAGCAACGGCGATGTGAAGGAAAAGGTTTACTGCGTTGTTTGTAATTGTGTGTGCACACACGCGACAAGCAGCCTGAGCTCCGAACTCAAGATGTCCAGGCCTCCAGGGTCAGCACGCGCGCTTGATTGGTTGACGCTCGGAGGCTGCCTTCCCCGAACAAGCCGTCATACAATCTCGAGCTGCAACAAATTTGTTGTCAGTGGCGGCATATAATTCCTCGATACATTCACTTTCAAAGCATGCCACACCACTACACCTCATGATACACGGTGCGCTACGGGATGGGAGACGAAGGGCTGCCAATGCTCCATCGACTAGGTTCTCTTTCCTCTGCTCGCGACCAACACGATGGCCGTCGCGCGCCTTCACAACTTCGCCCGCTCAGGGGGCTGTGGCCAGCACCTCTGGCAACATAAACGCCATCAGGGACAAATCCGTCCTTAGGAAACAAAAATCTAAGCAGTCGCCTGATCAGAAGCCTAAGCAGACTTTCAAACAAATTCCCAAAGAGACACCTGAACAGACATCTCAACAGACCACCAGTGAGCCCACTGCTCATCAACGCCTGGAATTATGCCTGCCACCTCATCTACGCGCTAGTGCCGGTGAGGGCACCTTGAATGAGACGGTATTCGTTCCAGATGCCCAAGCAACAGCCAATCTTGCTCTGGAGGCCTTCTCTGGAGGCAAAGGGTTTTTGACGCACCTAGCGATCGATCAGGGCCGATGGAGAGCCGCTGTTTGGCTTGTAAAGCTGTTGCTCGAGCACTTCCATGTGGAACCCACTCACTCGGATCGTCTGTCTCACACTGTCCAGGAATGGAACAGGCCCGGTACACTGGACGAGATGACTGAGAATCCACTTTATCTTGTCCCTGGTTCCAACGGAGTTCAACCACCACACATCAAGACGTCGTCCTCCGCTAGCTTGCGCGAGTTGACTGACCAGTTACCCTACGATCAGCGCCGCTCGGAGACTTTTCGACATCAAATCCTCGGTTTGATCTGGCGCGACATTGGCCGCTTGATCATGGCGTGTTCTTCGAATCACGATATCGCTGGTGGAGAAGTCAAGCCTGATGTTCTCGAAATGATCGCTCTTCTGCACCATCACGAGCTCATGCCGGCCTCCATCTACGCGTATGTTCCGGCAGAGAATGGTGATGCTATACAACAACCACCGACCTTGCATTTGCTCTCGAACCGCATTTTCACCGCCTTGTCCGATGCCACCTGGCGGGCACGCGAACTGACAGCCGCGGAAGAGGCAAAGAAGAAAGGTGGACTGTTCACGGGTCTGGAGGCCAAGGGCTCATCCTATCGCGTACGGGTGTCTGGGATCAAGCCCGAGATCTGGCTCGAGCTCATTCTGTGGTCTTGTCTTCACGGTGGCTGGATTCTGGAAGGCGTTAGTTTGTTGGGTTCGATTCATCGATCCCGATCCCGTAAACATGGAAAATGGAAGCCGATCTCCTGGCGTGACTCTCTGGATGCTGTCATGCCTTTCGGACGAGGGGATTTGCTTGACTGGGACAACATCAAGTACAACTTCGACACAAGGTCCAGCGCCACAATGGACGGCGTCGATATCACTGGACTGCGTGTTGACAAGACTGTCAGCAGTGAAGTCGTGAACGCTTATATCGATGCTCTGCTGACTATGGTGAGTGTGGGCGTTGGTGAACGTGATCTGGGCTTGGACGTGGTAGTGCAGCACATCCGCCTACTTCGATCATTCCTGAAAAGAGCTAATTTGAACCTTGGTGGCGGCTCGTGGGACGCTATGATGCTACGCCTCGTTGAGTCGGGGGCCATCGACATTGAACGTGACCCTGCCATTGCACAGCAGCTCGACACTTTGTCTCCTCCTATTGGCGAAGAACTCCAATCGCGCCGCTCACAGGCTATTCCTACATACGTCTTGGATGGTAGCGCTGCAGTCCTTGGTCTCTTACATCGCGCCTTGTACGCAGAGATCAAGAATGGTAGTCTCGAAGGCGCTCTCAAAGTGTTCCAACTTCTTCAAGCACGAGTGGATAGAGATCGCAGCCAATCTTTGAGCGATTTCTTCGCGCACAAACATCTGTCTTCTGCAGCACCAGATGACCCTGCCCAAGGCTTGTTCACCAGCAACTTCTCCGGAATTGATTACCCGTCGTTCTCGACTCAGATTCCGCCGACGATTCTTGCCGCCTTTTTAGAGCTTGTGATCACGAACAAGTCCTTCGATCTCGGCGATTGGATGGTCGGAATCGGCAAAATCGATATCGATGGTCAACTCATTCCGCCGTCATTGTATACCAATCCACACATCTCCGCAGCTATCGTACACTACGCCACTGCTACTGACAACACTTTCCTCCTGTCGAAGATAGCCAAACAAAGCGCCACGCAAGCCGAAGATGGTACTCCCGCCCACCCCGAGGAGTTGTTACAAGCCTTCTTCAATGCACAGGTTGAGATGAGGCGCTGGGACGCGGCGGAAAAACTCTGGGAGTATATGCACGACAGATTGACTCCGACTTGGAGTTTAGGAAACGCTGCGACTTTGGGGAAGCTCATGATTGTTGAAGGTCGAGACGTAACGAATCCTGACAAGACGGGACCGCTCTTCGATCGTGTTGCACGAATGTTCGCCTCGTTTCTCCCAGAGAGAACAGGTGCTATTCGAGCATTTTCACGTAAACGCGATGGGTTGAACACTCTTTGCGTCGTGCTGTCAGCTGCCTCTCCGGTGCTGGCCACTTTCGTGCGTAGGAGAGCAGCGTTGCCCAGATTCTTCAAATTCACGCTGCCTGCGAGTGTTTTCAACACCGTGCTTGAAGGCGTGGTCGCTGCTCATGGCAGCGAAGCAGGACGGACTCTGGTAGACACATTCGCCATCGCTCGCCGATCAACGCCGCAAACACTACGCGAAGAAGAACCAGAACAAGAAGGAGAAGAAGAAGAAGGCTTCGATGACGACGACGGTGAGGATGTTCCGCCCGCCCGATCAACCTTTGCAGCTCCCTTGCCTCGCATGCCCCGGTCCATGGCAGATGCCATCAAAGCCGGCACTATCTCCCGAACCAACCTCAGTATCACCTGCGCCAGCACGCCACAGATCGTCGAGAAAAGCGTGGCCATGTACGGTGGCTTCGAGAAGATTGGCCCAACGACCGTGCGAATCGTCGTGCGACAAGCCCTGCTCGAGCATGATGATGTCGATCACGCGATGCCACAACAACCACAACAACAGCCCAATCCACCCTTGTTCGACATCTGCGCATGGGCTCTTGTCACTCTCCGCTGCGCCGGTTTCAAGCGATTCCGTGCCTTGGACGAGTTGAAGAGCATGGAGACCGGCCTGACAGACGACGAGTTCCGTAGCGTCGAAGAGCGCGCGGGAGAAATGTGGCGGGAAGTCGTCAGGCGAGACGACGGCCGCGAGCCGGACGCGTTTGACATTTGACTTTGAATCTTGATTCGAGAAGAACCAAGTCATCAATCATCGATGAGGTTTTCTACCCTCCCAAGGATCCTGTACGATATGTCCGACAATTTGTAACTTTATTGTTTTTTTTTTTTCTTGTACATTCTTTTTTGTAGAATATAATTGAAAGCTAGTGATTCTGAGCTGTTCTGTTGCATGACCCCTTGATCTGTGCTTTCCTTTACGCCTTTCTCTGTGCGGTGATTCCCCGACCAAGGTCGATCTGGGTTTCATTCTCATGCGTGTCTAAATACCTATCATTGCCTTTCCGATCTCTGTCGGTCTGATTCAACACAAGTTTTATCAAGCACTACGAAGCAGAGCGAAACATCAAATTTTCCCACAGCGCACAATAATTCGACTACATTTCATCACTGAAAGCCACGACTAGCATAGACTGAACACGAAAAACTACAATAAGAAGGAGGACTTGGATACTGTTGATTTTGTGTTTGGGAAAATATAACATTTGACATTTCGCTTCGACGCGTGACTGTAAACAACGACAAACAAAGAAAGAAGAAATGTGGTAGGTGATAGTCCTACATGTATCCTACACCCACGGATCTTCCCTCTCGACAAAAGTAAGAGCTATATCGCCTGGTGAGCGCATATAGAGTGGAACGAGCTGTGCATCACAGCAGCTTTCTTACTGCGTTGCCTCCCAGCGCCTCTCGTTGACATCCACGTCCACCGCGCCCTTGGCTTCGACAGTAGAAGTAGCGGTCGGTACGGCCTCGACGGGTACGGCGCGGATCTCATCGTCGTCGCCCCTCTGCTTTGCGTCCGATGAGGGGAAGTAGACCGGTGGCGGCGCGGAAGAACTGCTCTCGCCGCTGTCGCCGCGCTCTCTTCCTTGGACAATGGGAGCAGGAGGCGCAGGAGCGTGTTCGATATGCTCGCCTTCGGTTCCGGACTTGGCGCGGCCTTCCAGATGGTCTTCTTCTCCGATCATGGCTGCTAGGGAGCGGAAGTTGAGAATGGGTTCGGGTGGCGGGGTGTCAGTCTCGACTTCTCCAGCCGGTGGGCTTGGTACAGCGGAGTCGTCGCCGCGATCTGTGAGCGAGGAGGCGACGGATGACGTGTTCGTGCCAGCAGTGGGAGCTGTCGTGGGAACTGGAACAGGAAGGGTAGATGTGACTGGGGAGGAGCTTGGCTGCGATTGCGGCTTTCCTGCTAGTGTTGCGCGAGACTCCTCCAGGTGACGGGCGCCGGCGTTGTCGCGGACTTCCGTGTTCAGGGTAGATGTTGGCTCGGACAAGGGTTTGTAGCCCGCAAAATCTTGTGCGGGAGCCTTGCCCTTGCCTTCAAGCTCTTCTGAGACTTCAGCTATGCTATCTTGCGGCTGGCCGAGGTTGCTTGTTGACCTGGCCATGGCAGTGCTCGTGCTGGAGGAGACGTAGCTGTCGTTCGAACCAACTGGGTATAGGGAGGAGCTTGAAGCACTTGTGCCCAATGAGGCTCCACTGCTCTTACGCGCAGCCTTGTCGGCAGCTTTAGCCTCTTTCTTTGCTTCCTTTGCAAGTTTCTTTCCTTCTTTTCTGGCTCCCTTGTGGGCCTTTCGCGCCCTCTCTTCCTCTGCTGCGAGAGACAAGCGAATCGCTTCCATCATCATAAGATCTTCAAGATCCTGTACCTGAACTCGTCTGCCACCTCGGGAGGAGACTGCGCCTTCGCCGCCAGTCGGCGTGCCAGTGCCGCTTTCGCCTGGACTTTCACCAAACAACGTCCTACGTCGTCGGCTGAATGTCGAGCGAGAGCCTGAGCCTTCCGCCTGCGCGCCTCCAAGCATGTATGCTGCATTGTGCAAAGCCGTAGCCGCGGCGCTCCGTCGCATAGCATGCGCACGTGCATCAGACAATTTCTTTGCCCAATCGGGTCGCACGCGATCTGTGGTTATCACTCTTGAGGCTGTGGCCGAGAGAGAAGTGGTTCGTCGTCTGCCAGTGGTCGGTAATGATGTCTGAGAAGATGTTGGAGAAGTAGTCTGTAGGAGTGGGTTGTTGTTGTTTGACATAGACGTTGAGTTCGCAGACGGCTTTGCATATGTCAATCCTCGGCGGAATGATGGCGGATCATAAGTGACACCGAACTCTGGTGTCACACAGAATGGGCAGGACGCGACTTCAGACACCAGTGTTTCTGCCTCTTCTTCCGGAGGTCTCTCTTCACCAGGCTGCTCGTGCTCTGGCGGATGAGGATCGGGTCGCTTGATTTGCACAAAGCATTCTGAACAGATAGGCTGATCGCAACAGCGAGTTTTGTTCAAGTATGGAGGATAGTAAAGAAAGCAGATGGGGCACTCTGACGGCTCACGGTAGAGGTAAGCCTCGATGGGCAGACCAGAAACATAAGGATCGTGTGGGAGGCGGAGCTCAGGTGGCGCACTAGGCTCTCCAGAGGGCGAGGAACTCTTAGATCCAGTCGCGAGAGAGGCTAGTGTTTTGGCGCGGCCGCGGAACAGCTGGCTTGCACTTGAGCCCTGGCCACTGGCGGATTTGTCGGATTGATTCGATTGAGATCGGGAGGTTATAGGGATTGTTAGGTGGTTGATGTTGACATCGGAGCCTCGCGGGTTGTTGCTTGCGGATCGAGCCATCTCTGGCGGTATTTCGTCGGCAGCGGGAATAGGCAAACCTCGAGCTGCTGCCACCAGCTGGTGCTCTGTCCAGGAGCTAGAGTGGTTATCGAGACCTTTCCAGAAGGGAGCCAGTCTTCGTTCGATCTGTACGGTTTGATGTTAGTGGTATACCTTGCTTCCGAGCTGTTCCAAAACGCACCTGCAGTTGCCGTACGACAGGCTTGCTATAGTCTTCCGGTCCGATGTATGTGCCCAAGGTGACGAGAAATCCACCATCCACGTTTTCTTCCTGCATGCTGCGCTCGCGCTCTTTCAATCGAGCCTGTCTCTCGCGTTCTGTGCGTCTGGCCTCTTTCTCTTGTCGAGTCTCACGCACACGCTCTGGCTGTGGTTGCTCCTCGGCTCGATTCCTCCCGAGGTGTAGGAAGGACAAATCATGTCTGCTTCCGCGAGAGCTTCCATTCCCGCTAGGTCGAGCGCCGTAGATCTGGGTGACGAGACGGTCATGGTTGGCTTGTGAGGTTGCTACGCTTGGAGAGGTAGGCTCGCTACTCCGGCGGCCAGTGTGGTGCGAGTGCGAGCCGGAGTCCTTGGACGAGCTATTGCCCATGGCGGGTGGTCGCTGTGTGAGGCGCAAGTAGGCTCACGTGGTGGTAAGCAGTAGTGGGTGCAGTGGGTTCGCAGGACGTTCGAGTGTCTGGGGATCAGATCCCCAGAGTGGGGTCGAGGCAGCCGGAAGAGTGAGTAGTCGGAGGGGCGCGGTGCCAGTCCTGCAGCATTGGACGGCGGTATAGTGGCAGGTGTGAGGTGTGAGGTGTGAGGTGTGTGTTGGAGGATGTTTGCTGGGTGTAAGCGAGATTGGCCGGGTAGGCAGAGGCAAAGAGAGGTGTATGACGGCGTGGGCGGGCAGAAGTGCTTGTGAGGCTTCTGCTGTGTGGAGGATCGACCTTGCGCTATCGGGTAGTCGCGGACAAAGTGTGGAGGAGGTCGGCAATGTGATGCGTATGTTTATGTACACGGCGGAGGTCACGGGACGGGCATGTCACTGGTGGGAGGGGGTGTTTGATGGAGGGAACAGTGAAGTGAAGTGAAGTTGTTGTGCATGTGTGGAAGAGAGTCTTGTCCTCGGAACTCTCGGCGAGCAGGTCAAGTCAAGAGTCAAGAGTCAAGAGTCAAGAGTCAAGAGAGGCGTCCTTAGCTGCGGCACAAAACAAGCACGAAGCTGATGCAGCCTGCAGCGGCATGTGCGCTCAAGGGCAGGACAGCACAGGACAGGAAAGGCCAGGCCAGTCGCCGACTGCTCTGCTGCTGCGCAAAGGCAACACACGTGCAGCATGCATCAGCATCATCAATAATCAAGATCTGGATCGTGCTAGCCGCTTCCGTCCACCACCTCCTCCCGCTATCAAGGCACACCAGCCCTCTTCCGCCCAATGCATTTTCGCCACCCAAGCATATCCCGACACACACATCTCCTCTTGCAAAAGCCTGCAATCTATGAACACACCGCCGCAGCCAAACAAAACACTGCTGTGCCCAGCGGCTGTCGTCAGCGACTCCAGACATGACGTGTCACCCGCCGTCAGACCTTTCAACTCGTCCGTCTCTTTGTCACCGATCAAAACTCAAACTCAAACTCTGTTCCTGTCGGAGCCTGCCCAACCTCACCTTTGGTTTTCACTTCTCCGAGTCTGTGGATCAGCTTCTCCGGTTTTGTCTTGCTTTAGTTGCTTAGCACATTTGCCTTCTGCGTTCCTGGGCTACGGAGGATTTCGAACCTCTGAAGGACCGTCAGTCTAAGCATACACCTCTAATGCACTAGATTGTGACATGGCTTGCAAGTAGGGAGGTAGTACAAAGACGACCATTGCCCTGCGGATTTGCTCCATTGGTGATTACGTTGAGGAAACAAGCTCCGATGATCACTCATTGACTTCATTGAAACCATGTGTGTAGAGCATAATGATGGTTACCTCGCACCACAGACTTCGATCGAGTGGTTGACAGCAAGAATACGAGAGAGACCCAATGGGTATGCCAAGAACATGTGGATCGCTCCGCAGTATGGCCTATGTTGACCGGAGCCCTATCGAATAATCTGGGATTCATATACCACTCACTCACTCACTCACTCAATCACTTTCTTCAGCGTGAGGGGTGCATACTCAGATCCGCAATCCGGCATCCGGAAGGCTAAGCGGTACAAGCGATACCAATCTAAACCCCAGCCTAGTCCTCTTCTATCCATCGGCTCAGACCAACGTGCATCCATGGCCGGGGTAGTCTATCGTATGCGAAACTCATGCATGACATGCAGCTACGGCCTCCGCCGCCGACTCCGAATCTGAGCAGGTAGTCTTTCATTCCTTGTTCTTTCCAGGCGGGTGAGCGAAGGATGGACTTTGGCTGGGTCAAGGTGAGCAGGATCACGCCCTTCGCAGTTTGCGCTGAGCTCTGCCACAAACGCGGCACGAGGGGCATCTCGATACTCGTTCAGTCGAGCCTCTGTTGCCTTTACAATTGACAGGGCGAAGAACATGAGCTACTATTTCCGATTGATGATATCTCGATATCTGTACGCCATTCCTAGGTAGATTGCCCAACGCAATCGCAGGCCCATGGCACGCATTTCTCACACAATGAGATGCCTCCCTGTGAGCGTCGTGAGCTTTCGTGATTATCGATCCGTGGACCCGCGAGCGGCTCGCCAGGCACACGAGAGCAACAACGATACAACGCTTCTACGAAGACAAAAAGAAAGATTGGCAACATCCTGCCGGTTTTTGAACGGACACGTCGCACTTTGCTGTGGTCGCGACGTTTTCGCGCACTTCGAAATTGCCGGGAGCAACGTTCGCTTCGTGAGTCTGTGTGAACATGTCGTTTTCATTCGTGGCAAGCATTGGCGTGATGAGCCTGGGTATTGCTCCGTCGAAGAGACGGACCGTGTGCGGATGTTTCGTGTTGTGTATCGAAGCTTCGTTTGTAGTCGAGGGCGAGACAACAGTCGGCCAGTGTTGTCTCACCTTCCTGGTTTGGTTTGATGAGAGATCCAGAGAGGAGCGGAATTTAGAAGATCGACCAAAATGGCCGGGTCGTCCTTGAAGATGCGCATAGCAAATGCATTGACGAAGTCGAAATGCTGCTCGCGCTCATAGTCAAATCCCAGCACACCATAGCAGGTTCTAGGTAGATCCTTTGCGTTCGCTGTCGTCGGAGACATCATCGGGCGACCCGGACAGTCTTGAAAGACCGTTCAGTCTTGCGACTTCGGCAGCTCCAGTACGTGGCAACCCCCTCTCCATTTGGAGGCGATCTGTCGCTTTGACCAGTAATTTGTATAATCGAGCTTGCGTAACAAGAAGCTCTTCGTTCGAGCCGGGCGTCGCGCGTGGAGGAGTGGGAATCATTTTGCCGGGCGCGAGGTCGTAAAATGACCAACGTTTTCAAGTTTCAGGAAAGGTTGTGAAGAAAGCTCTTAAGCCTGCTCTTTTATAACACATGCAGAGAACCGCTGACCGAAAGGCTAGACCTTGAGCTTTTTGGGCGGGAAGGCTTATGATGCCGCGAGCTCGTCACATGTTTGGCAGTCAGTCCTACGCGCTTAAAGGGGGGGCTAGAGTACTGCGACTCAACGTCAAAGTGACATGGTTGTTTCGCTCGATGTTTGGGTTTTTATTTTTGGGGAGGACTGTCTCTGTGGGGTGGAATCGGCGGTTTGGGTGATATTGTATCACTTGCCAAAGTCTTCATCGACTAGATTGGTCGCTGTGAATTCAATAGAGTCGGCGATCTCGAGTTCGTGAGGTCTCGGAGCGTAATCCTATGGGTTCGGAGCTTTGGCCGTCGAAGTTGAGGCTCCACTGTGAATGGCTGTGCGGATCGAGCTACTCCCATGCCAGTCGTGCCTGATTTACCTATTTCTTGGAGACAATATTATCCCAGTAAGCGAGTACACGATCCTGTTTAGCAGGTTGTTATACAGCATCTAAGATTATATGGCACCATCACTGCTCTCGCTGGAAAGGTCTGTCTATCGTGTATCAACGTGGGTCTGTTAGCTTACCGGTGCGTCGGATACCTCTTCTCGTCTGTCGAGCGGGGGAGGAGGGGTGGCGGCCGATTCAATATGTGGCGAATGTTGTTTCGGCGTTGTCGCCGTGGATCGAAATAGGCTGCAGTGTTAGCTGCTTGAAGTGGATCGTATACGACTTTTGTTTTCTGGGAGTTGCAAATCCTCACAAAAATTGCTTCTACTTGGCCTGCGTTGCTAGGAGCTTTTCCAAAATCTGATTGAAGGATAGACATGATACGATCACGACGCATCTAGCTCCAAATAGGCACACTGCATTAATGAAGAAGCACTGTACAACTCACCGGATGCTTTAGGCAAGTGCCAGGGATCTTACTGTAGCACTAGACGTCGACAGGTGTCACGATATCCCAAAGGCAGTACCCCAAGCCCTAACCCTACAAAAAGTGCACTCACAGATGTGACTGTTCGTCTCCCCACTCAAAGCGAGATGAAACCCGAACCAGCACGTCCACTTCGATTGTGTAGCCAAACCCATCAACTCCTAAATCTCCCACGATGAGACCTTGGACTCTATCGTCAATCGTCTTCGGCAATGCCACCGCTGCACAATCGGAGCAGCCCTATCCGCCTCTTCCGTGTGAAGTAACCAGAATACCTTGGCGGTCAGCAGCCCTACGGGGCTGAACGCAAGTACACAGGCCGCACGCGTCAATGGGTTGTCGCCAGGGCCTCGCTAACCCGCCATAACACTATACTCGCAACCTGCTACCCAAGCAAACCGGCTGTTTCCTCTTATCGTGGAAGCTTAGCACGGTGTGAGAATTGATCGCCTCGCGTGAGGCCTGCGGAGAAGCTGCCGTGCATGCGGGTGAGAAGCCTCCAAAGTTCATGCAGACTTCATTGCAGTGTAATTGCATTGCCGCTGCGGTATTGCAGTTTGATCTGCGGTCCATCACGACGTGCTGATCCATTCGCGAGAGGTCACATCAAGTAGTGTCGCGAACATCGCTCGACCGTTCGCTTGGGGGTCATAGGGCTAGTGCGATTCTCTTTGCGCCCAGAGCTCATCTGGTATCAGCCAAGTCCTTGGAGGTCGACGGTCTAAAGATCGCAAGATGAATACCGGGGAGCAATATGAGCCCTGTATCCACTCCACGATGTGATGTGCCAGTAGGCTTTGTGATGGTAAGGTATAAAGATTGACAAACCTCGATACGCCAAACCGATCAAAAAACCACACTCATTACTCTTTTCGTTCACTCATTTCCTGTTCAATTGTTTTTTTGTATCACCATGAGGTACTCTGCATTCGCCCTGGCGGCGATCGCTCCGTTGCTTTCAGCTGCTCAGTCTTCCTGCGAAGTCGTCACCGTCTACGCTGATGGACCGTCGCCCACAGCAAGTGTGTTGACCAGCTCTGCTGTGTCTTCGGTCGAGCCACCCACTTCGCTGTCGACATCTTTTACGGTCTCGTCTTCCAATACCTCTGCCGGCACATCGTCGCCCTCTGCTGCAGCCAACGTTGCGACCAGCAGCTCCAACGACTCAGCCTTCGGCTTCGCCAGCGGCACTACTGGTGGTGCCGGTGGTGAAGAAGTCACCGTCTCGACAGTAGAGGAATTGGTCGATGCCGTTAAAGGTGACGACCCGCTCATCATCTATGTCGAGGGTACGCTTGAGGGTACTGCCACCATTCGCACAGGCAGCAACAAGTCTATCCTTGGCAAGGACAGCAACTCGCACATTATCGGAGCCGGTATCCTGGTCAAGGGTGTTGACAATGTGATCATTCGCAACCTCAAGATCGGATTGGTTAGAGAGGAGCATGCTGAGGATGCCATCGCTATCGACAATGCAACGAATGTGTGGGTTGATCACTGCGACTTGTACTCTGATCTTGATCACGGCAAGGACTACTATGATGGTAAGCCTGCATAACCTCGTGATCGCATGATTGTTACAGATGGCTGACCAAGATCACAGGCCTGTGCGATATCAGCCATGCAGCGGACTATGTGACCGTCAGGTGAGTCGCAACGTTAACCAGATCCTCATTTCGTGACTAACACGTGTCAGCAACACTCACTTCCACGACCACTACAAGGCATCTCTCGTCGGCCATGACGACGGCAACGGTGCCGAAGATACGGGCTACCTTCACGTCACTTACGCCAACAACATCTGGACCAACATCGAAAGCCGCATGCCTCTCCTGCGCTTCGGCACTGCCCACATCTACAATTCATACTTCGAGGGAGGCGAGAGCGCTGTGAACACTCGAATGGGCGCGCAAGCACTCGTTGAAAGCAGTGTCTTTGACGCCGTCAAAGATGCCGTCACTTCTAGGTTCTCCAAGGAGATCGGTTACGCCGTCATGAATGATGTTGATCTTGGAAGCGCCTCGGACAAGAACCCTGCGCCTGAGGGCACTCTTACCAGCGTGCCATACGAGTATGAGCTTGTCGGAAGCGAGAATGTCAAGTCTGCTCTCGAGGGCGTCGTTGGCAACACGCTCACTCTGGGTTAGATTGTTTGAGAGGTGGTTTCGTAACTTCGTAACCTGAAGTGGAGGAAGCGCTATGAGCGAAGGTGATAGATAGCGAGACGTGTATAAACAGGTGAAGTTAGAATGCAGGTCATTCTGACACCCATACGCCTTACCTTCGTACGATCCATTGTTCACAGTCGATCTTGTCGAATGCTGACAGTGAATTCACCGGGTCTGAAACTTGCCAAGTGAGTTGGGCCCTTGTCACAAGAATGACTATGGTATCAATTGAAGCTTCGATGATTGCGATGAAACGAAATGAAATGAACCTGATAAAGTGAAGAAGTGAAGAAGCAAGGACCATCACGTGCAAAAGAAAGGCGGCCGTGGCTTCCCGATGACGTTCACCACAGCACGCGAGCGCGTTCCTCGGCGAGCGACTTTTGGCTTTTGGCTGCCTGAGCGCATCGCATGAGGTACTGGACGGATGAGCGCATATTGCTGAATCGACAGCCTCACTTCCACGCCCACCCACCAAGCCTCACCGGAATACAGCCTCGTCTTCACTGTCGTCGCCTCGCGCTACTCATCATAAAAGGCGGCATTATATGCGCGCACTCCCTCGCCTCTCTCCTCGCCCCGCCAGCCCGCTTGCTTGCTTGTCGCTCCACGCAGTCAAATACCATGCACGACACGCGATAAACTCGACGTGACCACCGCCACGTACACCACCGCACCGTTCCACCGCATAGAAAGCCGTGGCCACGTATCTGGCCTCCATTCGCCATGGCGACCCGCGACGAACTAGAGGACGACATCCTCTTCCAGAATGTCCTTATCGAAAGTCTGGATGACGGCGCCGACGACTACGAGGAGAAGCTGGCCGCCTTCGAGGCTACCAAGAAAGACCTAGAAAGGCAAATGGCAGCCCTGGACACTTCCGCCCCTCTGGCTGGTCTGGACGGTTCTAGTGATCCTCCGCAGACAAATACACCCACCCATCCTGGCCGCAACACATACACGCCATATGTCGGCAACCCTGGGCCCTCCCAATACGCAAGCAACCAAGCCAACTCCAACGTCAACGCCAACACCAACATCATGAAGCGCCCTAGACCACACTCTGCATTCCTCGAGCAGAACGAGCATCCCTCGAAACGTCCTACACCAGAACACTCTTCCGGCAGCACACCCACGTCAAGTTCCTCATTCGAGCTTGTCGATCACCCGAACAGGTCTATGGCGGACAGAGCGCGTGACCGCTATCTGGCGTACGAAGCTACCATGCAGAGAAGAAAGGAAGAAGAGCAAAGGGATGCTGAGTATGCCCGCATACTGAGCCAGACACCGACACACAACCCGAGCCCTTTTGCAGGCCCGTCATCTTCGCAGAGGCCTGGCATACAGACTACAATCAGACACAATGGTACCTACGCGAAGCCACCCCCGATGCCGCGTCCTGTGGTGAATGACGCAGTGCAATCCTCGAGCCAGCAAGTGAGGCCGTCACAATCCTTCTCTTCGCCGATGCGTGGAACACCAGGCATGCCCAACGTCAAGCCAGAACCTCAGTCATCGCGTCAAGTGAAGCGCGAGCCTCAACCCTTTCTGCACCTTCCAGATTCGAAGTCCCGTGGAAGGGCACCAGTTGTTGATCTTACAATGGACGATAGCGACGACGAGCCGACCGAGATCGCTCCTAGCAGATACACTCCAAGCAAGCGTTCGATGCCGCCAACGCAGACGACTAAGAGTCTCTTGCCACAGGCCCAGCAGCCCGCGAATGCTTACCCTTCATACCCGTCGATGCCTGGAGCATATCCGGGCTTTAGTATGACTTACAACGGCCAGCAAGTAAACCCCCACTCGAATCAGCCAGGGTTCCCGACGGTGAATGTTTACAACAACGGCCAGCAAGTGTATCCTCCACCCAACCCGCTCGCTCAGCAGCAGAATTCACATGCGCAGAGATACAGCTTTCCGCCTCGTCCAATCGCGGCTCCTAGCCCTCGTGCAACCCACGGCACACACAGTGTACCCAGGGGAGCTGGTGGCCCGATGGAAGAGTTGCATCGTCTGATCCCGGGCTCGAGTTCTCGGCCTTTTTCGTTGTACGACGATGACGATGACGACGAGCCCAGGTTCACTGGATCGCGGGTCTTGAACTCGTACCTGGGCCATGAGGACATGTATCGACGTCGCTTTGACCAAATTCAAGAGCACGATCCAGCAAAGACCGCAGAGGAGATCAATGATCTCCTCAACAACATTCGCCCTGATGAAGACATACCCGACCACTTGCTTGTCCCTACACCAGAAGCTATGGCTGTGCGACTACACCAATACCAAGAAATGGGTTTGACTTGGCTCAAAAAGGCCGAAGAGGGCACTAACAAGGGTGGCATCCTTGCTGATGATATGGGTCTCGGCAAAACGATCCAGATGCTGTCACTGATTGTGACCAGAAAATCAGAAGACCCACGCTGCAAGACTACCTTAATTGTCGCCCCAGTAGCGCTGCTCCGCCAATGGAAGCAAGAAATTCAGCAGAAAGTCAAGACTGGTCGCCACGCACTCACAGTTTTTGTTCATCATGGAGCAACCAAGAAGCGAAGTTTCCGAGATCTTCAGCATTACGACATCGTGATCACAACATTCGGCAGCTTGGCTTCCGAGGTCAAGAAGATGGAAGCGTTCCAACTCCGCAAGAAGCATGATCCTGACGCCCGACCCAACCAGTCAGAGCGTTGCGCCCTCATCGACCCCGATGCTCTCTGGTACCGTGTCATTCTTGACGAGGCGCAGTGCATCAAGAACAAGTCAACACAAACAGCCAAGGGCGCGTGCATGGTCAACGCCAGGTACCGCTTTTGCATGACGGGCACACCGATGATGAACAACATTGGTGAGCTATATTCGCTGATTCACTTCCTACGCATCAAGCCTTACTGCGTGTGGGATGCGTTCCGCTTCAATTTCGTGACACCACTGAAGGGCAATCTGGAAGATGAGAGACAAACAGCGATGAGAAAGCTACAAGTTCTCTGTAAGGGCATCATGCTGCGTCGTACGAAGAAGAGCATGTATCGTGGCAAGCCAATTCTTGTCCTTCCTGAGCGCACTACCGAAGTCCAACATGCAACCTTCAACAAAGACGAAGACGACCTCTACAAGGCGTTGGAATCGAAGACTGCTGTCCAGTTCAACAAATACCTCAAGGCTGGAACCGTGGGACGGTCATACACTGCAATCTTGGTCTTGCTACTTCGTCTACGCCAGGCTTGTTGCCACCCTCATTTGATCAAGGACTTCAGCGTTTCTGAAGCCGCTGGTGTTGCCATCGAAGACATGGTCAAGCTCGCCGAGGAACTCGCCCCACCGGTCGTTGCCCGTATCAAGGAAACTGGTGGCAACTTCGAATGCCCGATCTGCATGGACGGCTGCACCAACCCTGCCATCTTCCTTCCCTGCGGTCACGATACTTGCCGTGATTGTTTTGTCACGCTTTCCGACCCAACTAGTCAACTAGCACAGGGCAACGAGAACGGTCCTCAAATAAGGTGCCCCGAGTGCAGAGGCAACATCGATACCAAACGTATCACCGACTTCAACAGCTTCAAAAAGGTTCACATGCGCGAGCTGTTGACCAAGGAGGAGCTCGAAGAATTGGAGGCTGATGGATCTGACACCATGCCCGGAGAAAGCGACAGCGATACTGACAGCGACACCGATGAAGACGACGACCAAGATCAGACGCTCGATGGTTTTGTTGTCGCAGATGATGCCGAAATCGAGCATGATGATTCTTCAACCGAATCTGAGGGAGAGGAGACCGAGCCGAAATCCGAGGTCAAGTCCGAGAGCAAATCCAAGGGCAAATCTGCGGTCAAGGAGGAAGCCAATGATGATGACGACGACGACGAGGACGGCGACGTGGTGGGCCCATCTCGACGCAAAAGCAAAGCGGACAATAAAGACAAGAAAGATAAGAAGCTCAAAAAGAGCAAGAAGAGCAAGAAAGGCAAAGGCAAGCAGAATCAACTCTCCCTTGCAGACCTCAAGAAGCTCTCGACCCGCAATGCTGGAGCGAAGAAGAAGTACCTCCACAAACTTCGCAAAACTTTTGTTTCATCGGCGAAAATCGATCAGATGATGGAGTTCCTCGAAGAAATCATCGAAACAGCCGATGATGGCGAGAAGGTCTTGATCTTCAGCCAGTGGACATCATTGCTTGATCTTGCAGAAGTGCCCATCGAGGGTAAGGGCTGGGGATACAGGCGTTACGACGGCAGCATGAACGCCAAGATGCGAGGCGACGCTGTCGACGACTTCAAAGATGCACGCAAGAATGTGCGCATCATGCTGGTCTCACTGAAAGCTGGCAACGCAGGCTTGAACCTCAATGTGGCCAACCGCGTCATCATCCTCGATCCCTTCTGGAACCCGTACGTTGAGGAGCAGGCGATCGACCGTGCGCACCGCATTGGTCAAGTCAGACCAGTCAAAGTCCATCGTGTGCTCATTCCGAGCACCGTCGAGGACCGCATCATCGAGCTTCAGGATAAGAAGCGCGCCATTATTGAGGAGGCGCTTGACGAGAAGCAGCATCAAAGCATCTCCCGCTTGGGCGTGCAGGAGCTGGCGTACCTGTTCGGCGTAACCAGGAATGCGAACGAGAGAGTGCAGTACCAGGAGCGTAGGCGCGAGCGGTAAACTCGTGCTCTCACGCGCGCGACGGCTGCCAGGCACGGTTTCGCCAGACGGGAACGAGGTGTCCCCGCACGACGGTATTGTTCTTATTGCGATTATGGTTTACGCGTCATGTGTTAATGACTCTCATGAAAATGTGTCTTTTTGCTTTGGAAGGAGTTTTGGCAGCGACATGCTTGATCGATCAATACATAGATACCCCAGAGAATCGGTAGTGCTCGTACGCACACCTGCTTTGCGCCGGCGAGTGCGGAGAGGTAGATGGATGGTCCTTTGCTGAAATGTAAATGCTTTCGAAACGAGATTGGCTTTGCTGGTGGTGCCGTGCACATTCCTAATGAAAGTCGAAGATACAAGCTAGTGAAAAAATGCTGTGGCAAAAGGTACACATCAATCATGAATCCATGTACGCATATCTATGTCTCCGAAAGCCCCATGCCAAACCTCTCTAGTACGACCACGGCCTGATATTCAACATCTCGTTCTTCTCCGGCTCATGCTCCAAAGGAGGATCCTGGAACTCCGGCAAAAGATAAAAGCTCAGATCCTCCACCCTCACCGGCTCTCTCATCTGCGTCGCTCCCCACCCATTCCCCAACCACGCCATCTGATTGATCTCCGCGCCATTCTCCTCAGGCAAATACTCATACTCATAGTCCTCCCACCTCGGGCTCCGCAAAGCTTCAATGCAATGCAGCGTCGACCCAGGCCACAGCCCCGTGACAGTCGTCCCCGACCGGCCCTGCCCGTTCTTCTTGTACCACGACTGGCACTCGTCCATGAACACCGTCCCGCGGAAGTAGCTGTCGACGTAGCGCAGAAAGTCGCGCACGCGCGCTGGCTTGACGACCATGGACTTGAGGTTGTCTTTCTGCAGTTTGCGCAGCGCTTTGCAGATGTAGTCGCCGGTGCTCTCGATCATCATCGTGAGGCTGCCTTCGCCGATGGCGGCGTTGGGGCCCAGCATCATCATGTGGTTGGGGAAATTGTCGGTGGCGAGGGAGAGGTAGTTGGTTGCGCGGTCGTGCCAATGGTCTTGCAGAGCGAGGCCATTCAGGCCGGTGACGGGGAAGGGAGGGGCGGAGGAGGCGTAGAAGCCTGTTGCGCAGACGAGGGCGTCGAGGGCGTGGAGTTTGCCGTCTTTGGTTATGACGCCTTTGGGCGTGATGCGCTCGATGTGGTCGCGGATGTAGTCGACGTTGTCTTCGACGAGCGCTTCGAGGAAGCCAGGGCCGGGGGTCAGCCGTCTGCAGCCAGGCGCGAAAGTGGGTTTGAGGGAGTCCATGTAGTGTGGTTTCTTGGCCAGTCTTGCTTCCATACCCTGCTCGAACTCGGCTTGTGCTTCTGTTTGCATTTTGGTGCCTTTGAGGGTTATGGCGTGGACGTTGTTGGCGTCTGCTTCGATTTTCATGCGGAACTTGAGCCAGGCTTCGGGGTCGGCTTTGAAGCGTTCTATTTGGTCTTTGTTGAAGTATATGCTCTCGAGACCTAGCTCGTATTGCGAGTGTTGACCTAGGGGAGGCGAGATCCAGGTGCGGCCGCGGATGAAACAGGATAGTTGGATGTCGGGCACTTGCTGTAGTTTTGGAATGATCTGGATGGCACTGCTGCCCAGTCCGATGATGCCTACTTTTTTACCTTTGAAGTCGTAGTCCTCGTTCCAGGCCGCAGAGTGCATGATCTCGCCTTTGAAGTCCCAAAGTCCGTCGATGTTAGGCCATTGTTTGTTGTTCAGTAAGCCGCGTGCGCTGATGAGCATGTCGCTGGTGTCCTCAATCACGGTTCCATCTGGTTGCTTGACGTGAACATGCCACTTGCCCTCAGACTCGTCCCATCGACAATTTGTCACTTCGTGCTCGAGCTTTGTGAATCGTTCGACGCCATATTTCCGCGCTGTGGATTCCAAATATTCGCGAATCTCCGATGAAGGTGCATAGAGCGCTGACCAGTCATGTTTTGGGTTGAATGAGAATTGGTATGAATGTGAAGGCACGTCACATGCAGCACCAGGATATCTGTTCTCGTGCCTGAATTTCGTCAGAAAAAAAAGTAAAAGATTCAGTGTTATACAGTGTCAAACTCACCATGCGCCGCCAACGCCTTTGTTCTTCTCGTATATCACGAGCTCGCAATTGCGCAACCGCTCCGGTATTCTGATTCCTAGGTAAATGCCTGAATAGCCAGCTCCGATGACAATGACTTTGATAGGCCTCTGGTTCTCGATTGGAGAGTTGTGGACAGACCACTCTGGCACTGTGCTGTTGACACCGTTCGCGGTCTTCGAATCAACTCGTGTGAGAGTCTCTGCTGTTGCCTGCTTGCTATTAAGCAGATATTTCAAAGTGGCGTCTGCTGTTGATTCTTTTTGAGCATGCACAGACTCTGGAACATTAGGGACGGCAGACATCTTGATCTATAGAGCAAAGCTTCTACAAAAAGAAGAGCAAGCTGGAAAAAACTGTAGGAAAGAGTAGCGGGCGGTCAGAGAGATAGAGAGAGAGAGAGTTACCTTTATGTTGATAGAGATGCCAGCGGGTGAGGTCCCTTGATAAACCTTCGGCAGTTGCATGGCTTGGAATGGCAAGAGACATCAACGGCTGGTTGGCAGCGATCTTGATGCTTCACTTCTCCATGAGAGAAGGCCCGCATTTGACCCCACATGCAGTGGCCATAGATGCGGAGTAACACGCCCGGGGTGAAGCCCTGTTCCCAAAAGGTATAGAGGTACGGGTGTGGCACTGCGACACACGTGGCGAAGCGAAGCGTGCGAGATCGGCCTCTTCCCAGTTTCTGGTGCACGTGGCAAGGTACTGAAAGTAACCACCCTGTGCACCCTCCCACCGTAACGGCAGAAGTGCAAACGAGATCTGCCGATATGCGGTGGTGGACAGGACGGCTGGACGGGTGGTACGGGTGGAGGTGAGGGAGGGTATCCAGAGTGGATGCCTTCTTGTCTTGTGGACATCATGGCTCTACTGAAATGAATTGTGCTGTTACCGCCAAGCTCGTGCTTGCGATATCTGCCAAGGTGACAGGTGTAGGACAAGTTCGTTGCTTATATTGCACAGCATTGGATTTTGTGGTACATGAACTCCTGTGATAAGGATCTCGAGATGTGAAGCTGCACCCAACGGCCCGGTGGCAAGGATGCGATGATTGAATCATGGAGAAGCGGGGAACGAGTCGAGGGCACGGGAATCGGCCGGCAGAGCAAGTGCAACAGTGCTTCTTCTCCTTCTTCAGCCAGAATTGCACGAGAATGAGAATGGGGCGGCAGATCAAAGTCTGTACTTCGAGCCCTTGAGATGGCCCATTGAGGAGTTTTGTACTTTCATATACCAGACAGTAGAAATCATACATCGAAAACCTTTGAAAGCATCTCCCTTGCTGGATGGGAACCGGCAGACTTTCTGTAAGGTACTGAAGCGTCCAAGCGCGTGTGACGAACGCTCGCTCCACATCTAGACCAGTGACCACGACGAGACAGATATGTAACAGGGGATGGTAGTGTTGGACAGGTGGCTTAGCACTGATCTTCCGCGGGAAATGTCTACCATTGTGAGGAAAACAGCGAATGGTGTATTCGTTCCTTTACAGATACGATCAAGAAAGACCAGGATGATGATACATCGCAATCGATTCACCTTATTAGTACAAACTATCAGCACTCGATCGACCTTTCGGTAGTTCCGGCTGTCGTCCAAACAGTTTCAACATATATGGACGTGAGAACAGAGATACCTGTACCATTCAAGTCTGTCGGTACCTGTTTCCAGCCCTTCTTGATCTACATGTATACATGTAACATACATGTAGTTGTACGTGCATGCAAGGTATGCAGTAGGTTCGAGTAATTGAATCCACTCATGCACCTGCAAAGCACAGTCCTCGCGCCAAGCTAGGGTTAGGGTCACCAGAAAGCGGCGGCGGCAGCAGCGACCCGCGCGTCGTCAATTCAACATGGCTACACCACGAGTCGCTTCAACCACAACACGTGCGCCATCTGTCGCGTGTACTCTATTATACCTCTCGAACAATCGCATGACCCTCATTTGTTGATACATTCCGCCCCGAGCGATCACAACACATTCCCGCCCACCGCCATTCTTTAGCCATGGCGCATTCAGGCGCTCTATCCTCCGACCACATCAACTACTTGATCCTACGCTACCTACAAGAGTCCGGCCATGAAAGCACTGCCAAGGCATTCTACCGCGACTGGAATCGACCACACGAATACCGCGACCCTGAGGATCTCCCCTTCACCCCGACCGTCCATCGCTATGAGCTGGTTTCAGTGATTCAGGATGGTCTTGCGCACGATGAATTGCAGGCGCGCGTGGGGCGCAATGAGCGCCGCTTCCGATGGACTATGGACATGACTGCTGAAGGTATGGAGGAAGATGGAGAGAATGGCAGTAGGCCATCTAGTAGTGGTAAAAGGAAAGGAAGAGTGCCACAAGCAGGAGGTATGAGAGCGCCCGACGAGTTCCCCACACCTGCAGCGAAGCGACAGAGGATAAGTCCTGGCCCTGAAGGAGTGCATGTGAATGGAGACAGAGATGCAATGGACTTGGATGCTGCCTCAGCGTCGCCTGGTGATCCTGAAGACGATGCGGAAGCTGCTTCTCCAGAAGCGCCATCAGAGGATGCTATTGAAGCTCCCGCGGAACGATACGACAGCCTGGATGTGGCAACGCAAACAGAGGTTCGTCGGGGCCCAAAGACGAGCACAATATCTTTCAACGTGTCGAAGCCAATGGCGAAGGTGTTCCACTCGAGCTGGAGCCCACTCAAAGATCCCGCTGAACAGTCAACTCTTCTAGCCGTCGGCGAAGATCTTTGCCGATACTATCGCGTCCCGGACCTGGAGAACGGCGACATGTCAACCGTCGAACACGTGGACCAGCCTTCAATACCACCTGAGGCGATCATTACAGCCACAGCCTGGCATCCGAAGGGTCATTTCGCCACATGCGCCATCGACAGCTTGCGTGGTACGGCTGGCGACAAGCAGTCTGCAAGCCATGTACTTATGGACGTTGGACGAGACTTGGGCTCGATCCCATACCCCTCCAGCCTGCCACTATTAGAGCCTGCTGGAATCGTAATTTGCATTCGCTACAGCCCGTCAGGCGAACACTTGCTGGTTGTACGGACGAATCTCAAGCGCGGTCTGGTACAGGTGTATGAGACGCCCACAGAAGAGGACAAGCCCACACAACGAAAGGAGCCCGTAGCATGGCGGATGTTTGAACACCAGGTGCTGGATGCAGTCTGGACAAATGACGAGTCATTCGTTGTATGTGGCGATGAAGGCATCACAAGCTCCTACTCACTGCTGAAGCCCGAATCGTCATTGACGAACGGTTTCGCGCCGGAGTCGATTGCTGTGCATCACCTAGCAGAACAAATACTGGAAATCGCACCTGGAAATATAAGATGGGACAAAGTGCGACATGACGCCAAACGAGGTCTTCTGCTTTTCGCATCAACCATGGAGAGGAAACTGGCCACATACCTCAGTCCCAATTCAGGATCGGACGAAGCCTCGCTCACAGTTATTGAGATACCCGAACAGCTATCTGCGCTTGCTCTGCAACCACAAGAGGAGGCTTCTGGAGAAAAGGGACTGGTGGCTGCATGCTTCGAAGACGGCACGGCGGTCTTGTACGGTTACTCGACCTCGGGTGCTCTCGCTTTCGAGCAAGTAGCTACCCTCGACCTTGGACACAGCCCTGCACTTGCCTTGTCATGGTCGCCGGATGGCAAGCATCTTGCGCTTGGCGGCACCGATTCTGTCCGCATATGGCGTGTAGACAATGAGGACCTGAGCGCTTTCGATTCCAGACCATTAGTGTCGTGGAGGCAAACCGCCGAACAGGATGACGCCGACGAGAGTGAGGCGCTCAGCGAGCCTAGCTTGAGCTGGAGTCCTGACGGTGAGAGGCTGGGCTTTGCTGTGGAGAGACAGGTAAGTTTACGAAAAGAGTCTGAGTTCTGCTGAGAATCGAGCTAACGTGTTGTCACAGATTGCTGTCATCTCCTTCCGCCCGCCTCTCTCTGGTACCAATAACGATGATAACCTCGTCAACGGCGCGATGAGCCCGTAAACTTCATGTAGCTTACTTGTATATGACCTGACTGATACCCCTGCCAAAGCTGCAAATTGATCGCTACCATCAAATGTGACGTGTGTGCATGTGAGCAAGTGTATTCAGACTCCACCAGATTGTTTCTCGTGTCTGGCTTCTTTGGTGCATTTTCGAGCGGTCTGATTTTCTGGTGTGTGATGTGCGAATTGGACGACTACATCAGGTTTAGTCATAGATACGTAATGGGAGGGCAAGATCAATCAACGAATTTGCATTAGCCATCGGCGAGAATACTGCTGTTGTGAATGATAGAATTGTGTATAAGCTCGACCGTATGATCTCAATTTCATGTATGGAAAAGCAGGCGAGGCAAGCTAAAACTTGCCAAGTTTGGACTTCGAGTCACCAAATCGGATTTCAAGTCATCTCAGACTTCATTTCTGGTATGTTGGTTGGTTTTCACAAAAACGGAAGGCACGATCCTCTTGACGAGGAAGGTGCGTTAGCCGGAAGTGAATGAGGCGGGTACACCCACTAGCGTCAAGCATATTGATTGGCTGTCTGGACTGCGTAAAAGGGATCTCCACGCCCGCCGACGAGCCGCCGCATGGCACCCTGGTCTGGTTCCAGGTCTCAAGGACATATTTCCAACTTCACCCAGGGAGAACAGTATTGACATAACCAAAGGCAACTTCTTAATATGCCTCCTCGAATCAACCTCCCTCCCCTTACCCGGGCTCTCCTACTTACTCTCCTCGCGCTATCTGCCATCAACGCAGTTCTTCGTTTCCGCGCCTGGTCCTCAGCCACCCCAGCAAACGAGCAGTCCGCAACGACTCCCTCAACATACCTGACGGCGTCACAATGGGCGATCCCGTATCTGGTTCTGATCCCGTCCAAGTCGATCATATACCCTTGGACATTCCTCACTAGCGCGCTCATCGAGAACAATATAGTCTCGCTGGTCATTTCGTCGGCTGTTGTTTGGTTCGGAGGCAAATACCTCGAGCGAGCGTGGGGAGGGCAGGAGTTTGCGAAGTTTGTGCTTTTCGTCACGATGATTCCTTCGATTCTGACGTTTTTCATTTATGCGGTGTGGCATGGGTTGACTGGGTATTCTCCGCCGCAGTGAGTAGCTTCATCGCCAACACCTTGATCAAGAGAACTAACATGTATTCACAGGCCAACTCCGATCAACGGCATGCTCGCATTGAGCGCGGCGTTCCTCGTCTCGCTCAAACAACTCGTCCCCGAACATACGGTCAGCCTGTTCAATTCACTCCTGCGGATCCGCATCAAGCACTTCCCAGCCCTTTTCGTGCTCGCAAACATGCTCTCAGGACCACTTTTGGGCACCGACACAGCATTCTGGCTAGCAATGTTCGGCTTCCTCACCGGCTGGCTATACCTCCGCTTCTACCGGATCTCAGACATCGGCGCCACAGAGTCGGCAACGGGTGGCGTGATGAAAGGCGACCCCAGCGAAACTTTCGCTTTCGTGTCTTTCTTCCCGGATGTTTTCCATCCTGTTTTGGCACCTATCTGCGACTCGGTGTTTAATGCTCTTGTGCAGCTCAAGCTGTGCACGCCATTCTCGGATTCGGCGATCGAGACTGCGACGGAGAATGCTGCGTCGAGATCGGAAGGAGGACTGCCGAGTATCATGAATCAATCTGGTGGCGCTGGCGGTGGAAAGAGGGCGGAGGCTGAGAGGAGGAGAGCTTTGGCTTTGAAGGCTCTTGATCAGAGGTTGAATGCTGCTGCTGTTAGTCGCAATGCGAGTGCGCCTACATCGGCGTTGGAAAATGCAGATGGGCCCTCGACTGCGGCAGTTGATGAGACCAGAGCAAAAGAAGGTACGCAACCTTGATCTTGCTTGATGGACGTTTCAAAGTAGCCAAGACCATAGGATCTTGCAATTGAGCTTGCATCTTCATATTATACATGTTGGCCCATAGACCGAGTAGTACCGCCCAGAATGCTCATGCGCTGGTCGACCTTATAATCTCCAATGCCTCTCTCTTCACCCTCAACTCTCCATGCAATATCAATACACCCAGCCATCGAAGAACAAAAACTCCCAAAACACCCCAAATATGCCCTTTACAATCCCTTTCCCTCTCCCCTCTCAAATAGGATATCAACACACCATCCCTCAATCTCACTTCCTCGCATCCCTCACCCTCTTCTCAACCCAAAACCCAGTATCCGGCTTCCTCAACTCCTTCATCTCCGAGTGCGTCAGGCGCTGTTCGACCTCTTGCACGTCGACCAGCTCTTTCACGGCGAAGATTTGGCCGGCGACGTCGGGCGAGACGGGGTGGTAAACGGTGCGCATGCGCTTGTGCAGGCCGAGGGCTTTGAGCACGCCGCTGGTTTTACGTGGCAGGCCGATGGCGGAGCGCATGAGGGTCACGCGGAAGAAGGCGCTGGCTGTTGGGATGGACATTGTGGCGTGGTAATTTTTGTATGGGCGGACTTGTGGTTGGAGGTATGCTTCTTGTGGTGTGTTAGGACGGGCTTCTTCTTCTTTGCGGGTGAAGGTTCGAGGCGGGTGGACGTACGATGCCGTAGAGGGTATTTGCAATTCCAGGCGACTGTGGATTTATGCTTTGGCTTAACGATTGGCAGTATTGAGTTGTTGATCTCGGTGGCTGGTGTATCTCAAATATGTAATACTATACCATCTCCTGCTCTTCGCCGCAGTTCTCGCCAATGAGCGCAAGTAAGCTTTACGGCGACTCCCGGCGTTAGGATGGCGGAGAGATCGGCCCTTGATCCTGGGGAGAGCACATGCAACAGGCAACGTTCAACATCAACATCCAGGCACTGACTAAACGACTTTGATACTACTCGGCCTGGTGGATTCCAGCAGCACAAGGCGCCGGTCGCCTCCTCTCCCACTCTCTCCACAACCATGAACGATGCAACGCTAGAAGACACGACCTCCAAACTCGCCGAACTCCTCAAACACCCCGACGACCTCGACAAGCTCCCCTCCCTGCGCTCCGAATTCACTCGCAAGAAAGCCGCGATCGACTCCCAGCTCAAAGTCGGGCTGAAAGACCAGCTGGAAATCACGCAAAATGGCATGTCCAGCATCACCGAGGGCCAGAAGATTGTCAACTCGATCAAGGACGAGATGATGAAGATCGACAAGCTGTGCGCGGAAGCGCAGGGCATGATTCGCGACTTCCCTGAGATCAATCGCATGAGCGTCATGCAGAGGAATTTCGCTGCGGTGGAGAGCATGAAGGATGCCATTGGAGGGTTTGGCGCGAGGTTGATGGAATTGGAGGAGCTGTTGAGCGAGGATTCGGAAGAATTGAGCTCGCAGCCTAATTTGCTGGCTATACATGGAGGGTTGAGCGAGTTGAGAGATGTGAGGGATCAGACCATGGAGCAGGTGAAAGGCGCAGACGGGGAGAGCGGGCAGGAGTTGATTGAGAACCTACCGATCGACGGCGAGAGCACGCTCCGAGACCACTTTAAACGACTGGACGAAACGGTAGAGTGGTTCGACAACCACGTTGGAACAGCTTGTTGCAACCTGATACCTCTGGTTCTCGAAGGTCAGATGTCACTTATTGTCAGATTAGCTCTGGTGATCGAGGAAGAAGAGAAGAAAGATAAGCAAGTCAAGGCTCTGCAAGATGCGCAGAGGGAATTCCAAGACGTGGCAAGCCGATTCAAAGCTCTCAACGTTGGTCAACGAGAGTTGAGAGGATACAAGAAAAAGTTCCTGGCAGCAATTGAATTTAGCGCGAACGACCAATTCACACAGCTCGCACAGGAGTTCCAAGAAGAGCCCGGTCTACTGGAGAAGAGCCTCAAATGGTTCTTCAACGAACTTAACACTGTCAAGCTGGGAATGCAGGACTTGATGCCGAAGAAGTGGAAAATCTTCAAGACGTATGTGAAGATATATCACAAGCTTATGCACGACTTTCTGGTTTCGCGATTGGACGATCCTGAAATCACACCTGTGCATATGCTTGCGATTTTAAATTGGGTGCCCAAATACTACAACAAGATGACTCGGTTGGGCGTCGATGAGAGCGATCTCAAACCGCATGTCATCGACTCACGGGAACACGACCTGGTCCGAGAATATCGTTCTCTTATCGCAAAGAAGGTGGAAGATTGGATGGGTCGTATGGGCGACAACGACAAGCAACAGTTCCTCACGCGCGCAGAGAACAGTCTGGACCAGAATGCCGACAACCACCTGCACACGAAGTCCTTGGGAGACATGTGGACAATGCTTCGCGAGAACTTGATGGTCGCACAGAATTCTGGCCGCCCGGATGTCGTCGAAGGTGTGGTCGATGCTATGTACGTCGCCCTCAAGCAACGTCAACATATGTGGGAGCGCTTGGTCGACGACGAGGCACGCAAATTCGAGACAGGCCAGCTCAACGAGGAGGCAGTCAGCGCATACCACGATTGGCTTGTGGCTATTGCGAACGATCAGATTGCCAATATCGACGACGACCCGATGTCGGGTGCTGCGTCTTTCCTCACACGCTTCAGGAATGACTTTGAGGAAATGGTCAGCCCTGCATATGCCATTTCATCACAAGTCGAGCATGAGGCGCTGTCGAACGCTTACGTCGACTTGTCAACTCACTGCATTGCCCTTTTCGCGAAGACCATCTTCAACGTCGACTTTAAGGAAATCATGCAGAAGTTTTTCACCCCCAGCTGGTATCAGGAAGCATGCATGCCAGCCATCATCACCACATTCGAAGATTACCTCAACGACTACACAGAAGTCTTCCACCCCTCGCTACGCGAGATTCTGGTGGAAGAGCTTGCAGACGAATTGCTCGTCCGCTATTTGGGAGCGGTGCGCAACAAGGGCGCCAAATTCCGCCGCACCGATCCCTTCACCGACAAGATCCGCGAGGATGTCGTCGCTGCTTTTGATTTCTTTAAGAAGTATCCGGACGCTTTCGAGATTGCAAAGGAGAAGTGGCGGGCTGTGTCGAATTTCTCGGATCTGTTGAGCGCCAGCAAGGGCGCCGAGGTCGTCGAGGCGTATTCTTCGATGAAGCTGGCGTACTGGGACGTGCAGTTCGGGTGGGTTGAGGCTGTGTTGAAGAGTCGAGACGACTTTGAGAGGAGTATGATGAATTCTGTCAAGGCTGCAGCAGCGGATATTAGTGCTGAGAGGGGGCCGGATACGGTTATGAGTAAGGTTAGATAAGGCCGTGGCTGTAATGAGTTGAATGAATTTGATGGAACACATTGTTACCGAACGTGCACTTTACCATTGCCGTCAATCATAATATGTGAAAATATGTTTGAGTTGTGGCATTGAACAAGAAGATCCTCCATCTCCCCGTCTTCGCATCTCAATGCGCACAGACCACACGGGCGCCTTCCGCGACTTCTCCCGACGAACATTGGCGAGTGCAACCTCAGAGATCGAGCTTCGAAGCACCCGCTACGCTACGCTACCCTATCACCACCACCTCACCACCACCCACCCCTCCCACACCGCCGCCAACATGCTCGCCAGCCGTGTCGCCGCTCGCAGCGCCCGCGCCGTCGCGCCGCGCTTCCAGGCCGTCTCCTCGAGGGGTTTCGCCGAGGCCGCAAAGGTCGATGCGAAGCCTCCTGTCCCTCTCTTCGGCGTTGACGGTACCTACGCCAGCGCGCTGGTACGTAATAGCAGGATACTCTAGGAATGAAGGAATAAAAGATGGAAAGAGACGGGAAACTGACGCTTCCGGCGCGCCCAACAGTACACCGCAGCCGCCAAGTCCTCCTCCCTCGATGCCGTCTCCAAGGCCATGGAGAACTTCCAGGCCACCTTCAAGAAGGACGCCAAGCTGCAGACCATCCTGTCCGCGCC
>Ga0265797_10002274_pt1 | contig 32538 bp, 31 predicted proteins | sample P2T30metagenome_FD_192433 | JGI IMG/M metagenome (GOLD analysis project Ga0265797, IMG submission 192433) | Plant litter microbial communities from East Loma Ridge, Irvine, California - P2 T30 | ecosystem: Environmental > Terrestrial > Plant litter > Unclassified | place: USA: California... | reverse complement strand
TGGAGGATTAGTCGTGCAGTAGCGAGAAATACAGTTGTGCAGCACTACGGTTTGGATATGTATTCGCGTGCAGTAGTCGTCGTGAATGGTATGCAATTATGCAGTAGTCATGTACGTAGTTGTTGTTGGAACTTGAACAACATGGATATGTATTCACATGCAGCTTATTCGGACTCCGGTAGAGCTCATGCATTACCGTAAGCTACTACTGTATCTCTCATACATGTAGGCATCTCACCACCACCACCACCACCACCACCACCAAGAACAAGTGCCTCAAGTACCTCCGTACCGCCCTACCCTCTCCCAGCCTAGTCCGCATTACAGTATTACTCCGACAACCTAAATTAAGCTCCCATGAGGCCCTGGAAGTTTGAGCTTCTTCCCACAATCGTCCGTCCATTGTGCATTATTGATCGGGTCCGTACATGATCGGATCACGCCCTGCAGTTCACGGTGCATTGTTGTCCACAGCATCGGTAAGGGCAAGCAAGATGAGGGCAAGATGCCCACAGAGCATATACCGCCGTTGCCCTGCGACCCTCCCAGGCTATGTTCCGGTCTCCTCGTACCCAGTCCAGTGCGCCGGTAGGAATGCCGTGAAGACGATCGCTGTAGTAGTCACTAGTTGGGCAGTAGTGAGCTGTAGTGGTATCATCACAACGCTCGTGCCGCGCCTGTGTCGCGAGATTGCCCGGCGACAGATGGAACGCGGTGCTCCCATTGCCCCTCTTCTCAACCTCGTCGACGGTCTTACGATGGGAGCACGAATGCGTGATGGCCATGACCTGACTGTGATTTCGACTGCCTGCCTGCCTGCCCACTTGCCTGCCTGTCACTTCTGTGACGCGCATAAGCACGAGCACGAGTACGCACGAGCACTACTGCCAGGCATATAACCGGGCAGGATGATGACAGTTAGTAATAGTGGTATCAACAAATAGACAACAGACTCCAGAGTGACGGCAAGACACCGGTGGGCGGACGATCGCGCGCCCCTGAATCTGCCTGCATTAGCCCAAGCCCATGTCACACTTTCTTGCTTTTGTGCCTGAGAAATCCCTGTCGACCGCGTGCGGGCATGATGCAAAGGTGTGCTGACAGAAGTCTGCGCTGGCATTGACACCATTTTCGCATCCTCCGGCTCTCCTCTCTTTGAATGTATGTAGGTGGGAGGTTCCAGCCAAGAGCATATCGCGGTCATCACATGACCTGCAAAAACCCGATAACAACAATCGGGCAGGAGCGCATATCGCAGAGACCAGTGGCAGCAGCAGTAGCTCTCCGACAGGTCCAACACATCACAAACAAACCCAACGCGTACCTACGCGTACAATCCAACACACCGCCAAGATCAAGATAACAAGTACAGCAACTTCTGGCCCAGCCATCTCTGCCTCCCACCGCCATCAGTAGCATCACTCACCAAACGAAACTTCCCCTTCGTCCAGATCCAGCCACTCACCAGAGTCACCACCCTTCCCTCCAGCCCTCTCTGAAACCAGCACACTTTTCTCTTTCTCACCTATTGTGCCTGGAGGGATCTCCGCCGGGCGCCGCGTTCCGGGGACTTGCATCCGCAAACCCAAAACTCTCCTCTGCGTGGATTATCCGCGGGCTCTGGCAGCAGCGTGCCGTTGCGACCTGACCTTTTTCCCTTTTTCCTGCACCGTAGATCCGAGCATGTCCCTGACAAAGTCCCGGGTCTTGACTTTCGACTACTGCCACGATCGTGGAGGTCGGACTGGACTGGTGCGGACGGGACGACTCCAGGCGGGCAAGTAGTGGACGGTTGCTGCTGTATTGTTCATGCGCGGCGGACTGGACTGCCTTTCTTGCCATTACTGGGATCTGTTTCTGTCCGGAACCGTCCAGGCACAGTAGTTGGCTGCGTTGGAGTTACAGAGCATTATAGCAGGGCTGTGGTATTATTATCGTTTTGCGCTGCAGCCCAACCCATTCGTAGGAATTGCTGCGCCGGATTTCACTCGGGAAATGGATGAGACGACCACATCGACAACGACGAGAATCATGTCGTCACAATTGATGCGCGTCCGTTGATGAAATCAATAGTTCGCAAAGCGAACAGCTATACCGATCACACACAGAAAGTCAAGGCGAGTCTTGAGTTCACCGCTGCAGTATTCATCACGTGTCGTTGCCACGCCTGGAACTCTGGATGGGAATCATATGTAGGATGTGCTCGGCGCGGCAACTTTTCCGCCACCGTTTCTCTTGCGTGTTGACTCTTGCGTCTTGCGCCTCTATCTGACTGACATACCTTAGGCACACATCTTCCAGCAGACAAGTCACCCCAACTCGGCAGTAAAGGCCGAAACGGCAGCGAAAGAACCGCGCCAACGAACAACCCAAGCGGCGTCTCATCATCATCATCCGCGGACGTCGTCAGGGTAGCGACGTTTGGGTGGTGCTACAGTACACCTATAGGCTATAGCAAGTGTACAAGATTCCTGCTACCAGATCTACAAACGACGGCTCCCACGATTCACGCCCGTTGGCACCCGTCATCGCGACTCGCGTCTCCCTTTCTTCAACGTGTCGACACGTCGCGTCCTCTGGCAGACCGCGACCACAGCGTTCACTCTAGACTCTACCCGTTTCCCACAGAGTCATTTCTCCCACCCACTAGCCCACGCCAAGCGGCAGTCCCTGTAGATTCAGAAGAACAGAGATTCGGATGTCGTGTCATGTCTTCTGGAGTCGTGAAGCTTGTTGTTTACCGGTGGGCTGTTGGTGTTGTTGTTGTCGTGTCAACTTTAGCTTTCCTGTGGGCGAGATCTCTGTCTGCTTTCTCCATGTCTTTACGTGTCAGTGGATTACAGTAGCGGATTCCTGACCCGGAAAAAGACCTGCCGCCGGCTCGACGGGTTCCATCAGAAGATTGACTTTGTGGAAAGGCTGGCTCTGTCTCCCCCCGGGCGTGTGGGACGGACGGGAGGGAACGATCGTTGTGATCCAAGATACCGCTTACCACTATCTATCGATTGCCATCCTTCAGATCTTTGACAGCTGACATGTGTAGCGGTACCAGTGGGACCAGCAGTTCCTTGTCTCGCAACATCGAGCCACATCTGGCGCAATCGTCAGGTCGGTGAAAGCATACTCCATGCACTTGCTATAGTAGTAGACAGACTACTACACTCAACGCCACTACTCGCTCGCCTCGAGTTCCGCCAACCGAAAACCCCAATCCTCATCGGAAACGCATTTTCTTCTCCCCCTCACTACTATTGATAACGATAATACCGCAAACATCAAAGGCCAAGTGGCAAGTAGTGTGTCGAAGCATTGTCTTGTTGAAAGCATGGAGAATCCACAAATCGCTACCTAGTTATCCGCTATCCACTTTCTCCATCCCGACTCTTCAGACCGCCTCTCTAACGCTTATACCAGCCAGCGGTGAGCCGCCGAATGCTTCACCGTTTGTTTGACCATGGTATCTGATGGACATGCCATGCTTGGTTGGGACCACATGCGTGAAATTCTCTGGTCTGCTAGGAGGGTTTCGTCGTGACCTTGAAGAGCCGAGCGTGCCTATATCTCTTTTCCCACTCGGTTTTTTTCCTCTTCGCCTCCCACGGTAAGAGATGCTTGATCGACCACGTCTTCGCTCGTCCCGTTCACATCATGACAATAATGGGCATATTATTCCATCACAACAGACCTCGTCTATGTCCCAGCATGACAAAACAGGCAAGTAGGTCGTCAGACACTCTTGATTAATCAGCACAGCACAACAACCACCCAAGCCCTCCACTCATCATCATCGCTATCATCATCACACCCCTCTCCCTCTCAATCTTCATATCAATCTCAAACCCCGAGCACCTCGAAACCCGAAACAAAAACCCACCCGAGTCAGCCCAAGTCGTCCAGAAAAAAAAAGGATCTCCGCCGCGTGTGAAGAGCGCAGGTGGCAGGCAGATCAAACAGAAAGCCTTACAGAACCCTAACTACTGCTGTTGCCGAACCGCCCGATGATGACTCCGACAGTGTCACAGTAGTAGAAGTAGGTTGTTGCTATGTGCTATGTATCACGTCCGGCACTTCCAAAAAGAAAAGCAAAGAAAAAATTCCATACCCTTGCACGTAGCAACGCCCCGCTGGCTACCACTAACCTACTGTACCTGACTTACTGTCATTTTATATCGCTTGTACAGTACCTACCGGCACCCGGCGATGACAACGATGACGATGAACCATTGCCCTGACCACATGCATCGATTGTTTATTTCTCATCGACTCGATGGATGTGGCGGGTGAGGGTCTATACATCGGATTGATTGATGGTTCGTCATCGTGAGCATCCTGTGATCGGTTTTTTTGGAATTTGGAAATGGAAATGGAGAAAAAAAGGAGTTAGGGGATGGCATGGCGTAGCTTACCTTATGGAGATGTTGTCGTCATCGTCATCTGTAAGCGAGATAAACAAAGGACGGGAATTATTGTACTGTACCCTGTTGATTTGAAGACACTTTGATCGGGAGAGAAGGCGAGAGGGAGGGTATTGGCGAGAAATTGTAGATTCTGTTGGACAATTCACAGTTGTGTTGTATGCACCTCGTTCTCCGTAGATTGGTGGTTATGATGATGGTGTTCATGTATACATGTATCGTACATTTCGCCGCAACCATTGCAGAAGCATCGCAACGTGTCCTGGTCGTACTTTGCAGTCTTTCCACACGAACCGCATACATTCTGATCAGATAACTAATTTACATACCCTTGACTATGCAGCAAAAGCTCGTACAATTAGCAGTCACCGTTCTGGATGTTACAGAAACTTGTACCCCAACCCTAACCCTATGCCGAGAGAATCGGAATGCAAAGGATCGCTCAAGAGTTGTTCCATTCTTTCACGGAGAGGGAAAGGTTGAGAGATTGAGAAAGAGAAATTCCGTGGTGCGACGCTTGAGTCTCGAGAGTTCGAACGAAGTAATCCATTAAGCTCGTTAGAATTGACGAGTGGTCGAGCAGTAGACCAGCGAATCCAAAGATCTTCCTTCAAGATCCAGCACTCGCCATTGCCACATACCACTAGAGAGAAGAGGAGAGAGAGAAGCTATAATAATCCAATGTTCAACGCCCAAAAATCTCGGGCTTCAACGCAATAGTTTCGTCAAAGCCGTAACAAACGTGATAGAGAGCAGGTAGGTCGAAACAGCTTGCTTGATACCTAACCTATCCATCACCCTCCCTTCACCAGCCTCCACCAACCTGCACAGCAAGCCCAGCAACCCTCTCAACATCACTACTCTTCGTCTTACCCACATCGCTCTCAACAGCTCTAAAAGTAGTGTACAACAGCTTCCGCAGCTCCACCCCCGTCGCATCGGACCAGTGCTCGAACAAAGCCCGAACGACCCTCCGATCAATCCCATCAACAACATGACCATCGTCAACATGACCATCATGCAAAGAGTCCTTGGGACTCATCTCCACATCCCCATCCGCGTCCGCAATCGAGTCATCACGTACTTCTTCCAAGTCCTCCGAGTCAGCGCTCCAATATGCCTCGTCGACTTTCGCCAGCCATTCCTTCTGCGCGGGCAAGACTTCTTGCTCTGCACTCCCGTTCTCAATGCCAGTCCCGCCCGTCTGTCTCAGCGTCAAGACGTCTCCGACTTTGATCTGGCCGCCTCCGTTGGTGCAGCCGCCGGGGCAGGCCATTACTTCGACATATGAGTAGTCGCCCTCGCTGGCTGCACCCGCGCTCGCGGCGCCGGGTTTTCTCGAGGCGCCCATGGGTCTCCGTGTGGCGCCAGGCATTCGGCTTTGTTTGGCAGGCTTGAGCCGCCGGACTAGGTTCTGGATGTTGCGGAAGCCGTAGTAGCGAGCGGCGCGGAAGATTTCCTTACCCTCGGCATCCGACACTGTGTAGTCCGCTACATCGGGGTTACGGCCTCTGTGAAATTTGATCGTGGAGCCGGGAGTTCGCGATTGTTGTGTTTTGAGGACGTGGTGGAGATAGCCGCCGCTGGTTCCGACCGCAGTAGGGTCGAAGTCGTCAGATTTGTGCTTTTGGGCTCGTTGGCGACCAAAGAGGAAGCGGTTGATGGTGGCGTCGGGGAACGATGGGGCAAACTGCTTGCTCAATCGCTGCTTGGGCAAGCATGGGAAGCTGATGTCTCGACTTTCGGCGAGCATCAATAACTCTCTGGCCGTAATGACACAGTCCACGTCCCTAACAGCATCACCATCCTGGCCATGCCATGTGTGAGAGGTAAGCTCTTGCCGCGAAGCCTCCAGCTTCTTGTCGAAGCAAGGCATGATAGCCAGATGCCAGACCTTCTCTGGCGGCACTCCGAACTTCTTTGCCAAAACGGACTTGACAAGTGTTCCAGACAGCGCCTGGGGCGACTTGAGCTTGCTGAGGTGTGGGAGGATGTGCGGATGCGTCTTCTCAGCGTAGCATACCCAGCCAGGACACGTCGAGTTGAGGACTGGCTTCTTCTGTCCATCAACAGGGGCTTCCAGCACTTGTTGAACCTCGTCGGCGGATGCAACTAGGCAAGCCTCACGTAGCGCATTTGTGTCCAGTATCCAGGTAAAACCAGAACCGTGCTTTCCGCCAGCCCTCAAACCGTACGGTCCGCTGAGTAGTTGCGCGATCATAAACCCAGCCTCTCGCTCAGAGATGTTGTACGTCGCCGCGAGACTGGCGCGGCTTTGAGGCGAGACGGTCGCCACGAATATCCTATCGTCCGCCTCTTGTGCATGACCATTCACAGCGCCATTGTCGTCGACACCACCCAGCCAATGCGCCTTCAACTCGCGGTATTTGTCCAAAGTGTCCAGCACTTCACTGTGACTCTGCAGACTGACGAGGACAGCCTCAGCACTCGTCACACATCCCGAACAAGCCAGACAATCGGTCAACGAGATCTGGGCAGGCGGCGGGTTATCGCGCGCGACTTTCTCTTCAGTGGTAACCTCGTATTCATTTGTAATCTCCTCGGGTTGTTGGTTTGGAAGTGTTTCGACGGGTTTGATGCAAGCGACGCCGGGCGAGATGAAGTCGTTCAAGTCGTCGGCAGAGAGGATGGCGGACATGATTTGAGTCTGACGGATTGAAAGGGAACTCTTGGACTTGAACCTCTGCTGGGACACATGGAGGCAGAGAGGCAGTCAAGACAGTGGTGGTGTAACGGAACTTATCGCTTATCGTCCGGTACACAGGTGGGGCAATTATTTCATCGCGTTTGGTCAGCAAAAAGAGGCATACCTTCCTCGCCACGCGCGACATCGGCCGCTGCGCCGCCATCCAATTCAAATCCACGGGCCGAGCCATGCAAACCTGAGGATCGCTCTTTCACGTGCTAGGCCATCGTGCGTCGCGAAAGAAGTCCATGCCACCACCACTTTAGTCGTCCACCACCACCTCCAACAGACACGACCAACCAACGAAACCCTCTAAACCCTTTCAACACAACACAACACAACCCAAAACAAAACAAAACATCAACCATGTCCCGCGAACAATACCAACCCCCCGCAACCGGCACCGGCAGCACCGACTTCGGCGCAACCACAGGCACGACCGGCGCCTCCAACACAGGCTTCCAAGCCAGCGGCAGCGGATTCGAAGACACGGCGCGCCCGGTGCACTACCTGTGCGGCGACTGCGACAACAAGGTCACGCTGAAGCGCGGCGACCCCATCCGCTGCAAGGAGTGCGGGTACCGCGTGCTGTACAAGGAGAGGACGAATAGGTGAGTTTCTTTTCTTATTTTCCTTGCCTGGTTTGTTTTTGCGCTGGCGGTGGTGGTGGATTGGGTTTGGGGAGGGGGGAGGATTGTGTGTGTGTGGATACGGGAGAGTGGATGGATGGAGGCTGTTTCTTGGAACATGGGAGCTGACAATATGTGCGCGATAGGATGATCCAGTTCGAGGCACGATGAGCTGAGCTTCGGTGCGAGAGACGAAGAATACGGCGACCACCTGCTTGAACTGGTCTTTTTTTTTTGGGAGGAGAATTTGCAGAATTATCAGCATTGCGATATGACTTGAAACAAACATGCCCAGCGAAAACTCTGCGGACCGGAGAGCGGAGGCGCAAACGGATTGATTGCAGTGCCAACATTCCAAAGCGGAAGCATACGATCGGGAAAAAAACACAAAAACCGAGTTTGGAATTTGACGGGGATAACAAAAAAAAAGCCAGCAAGGCGCAGGAGGAGTTAATGGAGGATGTCCAAAAAACCCCGATTCTGTTGTGGTTGACGATCGTTCAACCCAACTTAACGGAGTGATTTTACTTTGCCTTTGCAAGAGGGGCGATGGCACTGCTACTAAAGGTAGCAATCTACTATGTATTCCCCCCACCCACCATCCACAAGACGCAGGAGTTCGAAATGTCTGGAAAAAAACCCCAACTTTGATTTGAATAAGATGTGGCGCTCAGACTTGGCTATTCGCCTTATCTCTTTCCTTTTCATTTTTCATTTCATTGTAATCCACGGCGATGAAACGCCTTTCATGTCCCATGTTCCACTCGCGCCATGCCCTCTTGCATAGCCAGATCTCACTCTCGATCGAAAGCGATTTCACCCCAAGTGGCTAGAAGTATGCTCGGCTACGTATCCTATTTTCGCCCCAACTCATTTCATTCGCCCTTGCCTGCACGAGCGACGTGAAAGAGTCGAGATCGAAAACTGCTGCTGCGACGATTTTCTATCATGATCGGGAACGTGCTTCCAACGCCTTGACAACGGAGACAAGAAATGGGAAAAGTATTCGTCAATCTTTTCCATGCATTGACGGACGTGATGGTCTTACGTGTTACGGAAGGCATCGAAACGTTTGAAGGTGTAGCCGATGAACGGCAAGCTGAGGTTAGGGTCGTCAGCCTGGCCGGCGGCCTCGGTCGCGGCGCGCATCTGGGAGGACGTGTCGACTTGAGGGATCTCGTCGATCGGGAAGTACTGCGTGTCGACTGCGCTGGAAAGCTTGGGCTCAAAGGGAGCGCGGATCTTGCGAAGGCCTTCCCAGTTGACTCCACTGAAGAAGGGGTGTTCCTTCAGCTCGGTGGCGCCACGCATGTGGCCAAGACGATTCTGCGGGTCACAGATGAGGCTGGTGTATGTTAGTACCTGGAGTCATATAGGGTAGCATCATCATGTCGACTCACCCTCGAACGAAGTGCTCAGCCTCTGCAGTCAGCGGTTGGTCAGGAGGGAAGGTCAGGTATCTCGGCCAGTCGACAATCTTGCGGTAGGTGTCGTGAGGCTCCTCGGCACAGAATGGAGGCCAGCCAATCAGGCACTCGAACATGATGGTGCCCACACTCCACCAGTCGCATCCCTTGTCGTAACCCTTGCCACTGAAGATCTCGGGAGCAATGTAATCCGGTGTGCCGACAGTCGAGTATGCGAGCTGCCTACGAGACTTGCGCCAGGTGTTGATCTGGTTGCGGTTCGATACCGTAAGCTGAATCTGGTCGATGCTGACCGAGTTGCGATTTTGGTTGATGGACTTTGAGCGGGTGTTGGACATCAGCTGCTGATAATACGTTGCTGTGTGTTCCTTGGAGAAGCCAGTGGAGAGACCGAAATCGGTAAGCTTGATGTGGCCGCCTCGGTCCAAGAGAATGTTGTCGGGTTTGATGTCACTGTTTCAATTAGCATTGTTGTGAAGTGTGTGATCACCATGTACATACCGATGGATGAACCCAAGCTTGTGCACGGCTTCAATAGCCAACACAATCTCAGCCATGTAGAACCGCGTGATGTCTTCGCTAAAGATCTCGTACTTGATGAGCATTGTCATCAGGTCGCCACCAGGCAGGAACTCCATGAGCATGTAGAGGAATGTCGAGTCTTGGAAAGAAGTGTGCAACTTGACGAGCCATGGGCTCTCTGCGTTGGCGAGAATGTCGCGCTCCGCGCGGACGTGGGCAAGCTGATCCTTTTTGTGCTGCGGGATATGTAAGCGTGAGACCGACAGTGATCAATACGACCAGTGGCATACCATCTCAGTCTTGACAAGCGACTTGAGAGCGTAGATTTTCGAGTCACGCTTTCTTTGCACGAGTTTGACTTCACCGAATGCACCCTTGCCGATGATTTTGAGCGTTGCGTAGTTCTGTGGTCTCTCGGTAGTTCTGAGGAAACGGAGGAAGTTTGCTTCCTGCTTCTGAGCATTGTTCTTCTTCTGTTCTTTGCGAGCATCGGACAGCTCATTGCTCAGCTGGATGCGATCCATCTCTTGCGCTCTGCGGAAAGTCAATATGCAAAACAGCCAGGGTGGGACTTGGGTAAACATGTATTCCTACCTTTCGTTGCGAGTCTTCGCGCGCTCAACGTTCTCCTTGAAGAACTCCCCCGTCAACAGCTTCTGATGTCTCACACGTTCGGTGATTGCGGCCGAGTATTTCTCCGCGTTCTTCGGCGGTACCTGGTCGTCGTAGATGCTTGGTTGCTGAGGCTGGCCTGGCACTGGTGCGTTCAGGTAGGATGAGTAGGGCTGGCTACCGTTCCCTGCTGTGCGTGGGCGGCCGTTGGCTGGGGATGCGTTTCGAGCGTAGGGACTGGCGGAGCGAGGGGTGTTACCGCCCAAGTTCATCTGCTGTGCAAAGCCATTGGTGACCTCGTTGAAACCGGGGCCTGGCGAGCGGTATGCGTTGTTGGCAGCTGGCGATGCAGCACCCGGGGTCTGGACCTGGCCCTGACCCTGGCCTTGGCCCTGACCCTGCTGCAGCTGATTGCCATAGGGGTTGAAGTTGTTGAAGTATCCTTGCGGGTTTAAACCCGGCTGCTGCGGTGTTTGCGTGCCCCAAACCTCCTGCTGGCCAGCGGCATTCGGAAAGGGCTGAGGGAAGGTAGATGGCGTAGTGGGGAATCCACGAGCTTGTTCGGCGGAGAAGGTCTGCGGGTTGTTCTGGAAGCCGAAGTTGAGTTGCAGGCGGTTGGGGTTGCGAGCGTCCTGCTGCTGCGACTGCTGCTGCTGGTTGTTGTACGCCATGATGGTAGGAACGCGATCTCCTGTTGTGTCAGTCTCGAGGGTGACGATTGGAGGGCACGTTCGGCATACCTTTGGGGATTGCTTGCAGACCGCTAATAGGGGGATTGCGCGGTCGAAATAGCTATCCGACAACAGAGGCGCCGGGCTGTTGGGAGATGCAGGTGGTGAGAGGAGTGTGTAATGGATCGGGAGTCGAGCGGTGTTTACAATAGGTCAAACGTTAGTAAGGTGGTCCCTTGGTCGGTGGTCGGTCGGTGGTCGGTCTCAGGGAAGGAACCCGTAACCTGAGGCAGAGTGGGGTGTGTCTCGAGGCAAACAGAACGACGACGAGTCTTGGAGGGCGATTTAGCGGAGGGGCCTGGGAGAAAAAGACACGGCAAATGGCTTGAGTGAGACACGGTAGAAGTATTATTGCTCTCAAGTCGACGAATGTCTTCTCCTGATATACCAAGACCAGGAGTAACTGGACATGCTGCTGTGTTTCACCGGCAAAAAGATCCCCACACAAGAATGCAAGGGTCAGGGACCCAGACCTTCGACCTCCTACGTAGCCACACTCCGAACCCCTTTTCCTCACTCACCTACCTACCTTGCTGTACCTGCATACTTCACTTGTTGTTGTCACGCCCTCCAGCGCACGTGAGAGTGCACGAGCAGCCCCATCAGTCGTACACGCTCAAGTCCACGACAGCTCGTGGTGGGTGTCTACACGCCGCCACCATGCCTCCTCGCCAGTAGCCGCGTCTTACACGCATCCAATGCAGGAACACGCCGTGGTACCTGTCCTTCTAGAAGGTGCTTAATGCAGCCTTGGTTGTACATGCGCGACGTCGTGCAGCCTGCCTGATGTTCTAGCCGAGAACCTCACCTGGTCCAAAGGTTGCATCTGCATACGAGTGAACCACGGTGTGAGCACTCTCGGGAGCCTTTCCACGGTTGTGAGTCGACGCGGCATGCGTGCAATGTTACTCTGAAAGCTGAAGGTCATCTCATTGAGAGGGGTAGTGGTACTACGTGGACTGCTCGGATCCAGGTGACTCCTTGTTCTCACTGGACATGGAGAGCATGGTACAATGCAGTCTGGTTGAGAGCAGCGCTGCCCTCGACATTTGATGAAAGCCATTGTATGCGACGAATGCCCTTGGTGAGTGGACGTCTTTGTCATGTTCATCCATCTATGTTTTCTTACAAAGGGACTTTCAACACACTGCAAAGTACAAATAAGCAACATGTATTGCATATTCCACCGCCTGATGCAAGCAACAATAATTCGGTGCCTGAAACGTCGAACGCGAACACTGTCCCAGGTGGACGTGTAGCCTTCGGACATTCAACACCAGCAGGAGCTAACATGGCCGCCCAACGCGTCTTTCTTGCGACGACTTTCAAAGTCTTCACCTTTGAAAGCTCGGAACAAGGCACATCATCGGAAAGCCTTTTCAGTGCATTGGCTTTGATGAAATCCGCGCACATGACCGATTTGTCGAATGCAGTGTGCCTGGCTACTCGAAGACATCGAGTGATGCCTCGCAGAGTTCATCACAGATCCTTCTGGATGAAGGACAATGTGGGCACTGAATCCTCCCTGCAAAACAAGAGATCGGACTCAGCGCTCGAGCTGGTCCCCGCTACGCAACCCGAGTTCGTGTCTCGACAAGAAGAAGAACCAGGGCTCTTGTCTGCCTTGCCTGACAATGTTCGCGCAGGAATCTACCAAGGCGCCTTCGCCAGGAATGAGCCTGTTGATTATATTCAATACCTCAAAACCCTGACCTTTGAGTATGACCTTCGCATAGAGGGCGGTGTTGCTGAGTTTCACACCTGGCACGCCAATCTTGGCGACTACGCCTGGAGCGTTACCTCACTAACCCTCAAGCACTGGACCACTCGGTACAGCTTCACCGACAGCGCGTGGCAGTCATCCGAAGACCAAACAATTTTCTCAAGGGGACCCCAAGGCGAGCGGACCATAACCCGCGCAGTAGCAACACCCGCTCGTGAGACATGCAACTGCAGTCTGCCGTACCTACTAGCCCAGCACGATCAGGTGTTCGACCCTGAAACCTTCCGCTCAATCCGCAACATGACACACTTTATCAATTGCTTGCGAGCGGACGAAAACGTGAAGAGACCAACCCTCGTCGGCGCCGCAGCCACTTTCGCCGCTATGCTGGACGAACACAGCCAGCTCTTGTTCCAAGACTACGCGCGTGCTGGCACACAGTGCACCGGCTGCTTCATGCCGAGACTCTATCTGTGCGGCCATCTTTCGATTTCTGCAAGCGACGGGCCGGACTTCGCCTTTGACGGCCTCGCGTTGAGTAAGTCGTCGCTCTGAACGTGATTGCATGCTCAGCAATCAAATACCTAGGTACCCATCTTGACATTTCGACCGCGTCGATTGAGTAATAACATTATGCCTTACATGCACTGATCCCGCACAATACAATACATATAATAACTCAAACATCAAACTCACTACTGCTGAGCATTTCCATCTAATTTATGCACGAAACCATTGACCGTATTGCCTTGGCTTATCACGGTGCTCTTCGCACTCTGTCCAAGGCTCGCACTCTCTACTCAACATCTCGCTTCAGCAAGCTTTTGTTCTCATCGGAGTGGAGGTCATGACAAAAGCGAGCGGTCGGCTGATGCTTTCTCTGTTCTGTTGCCGTGCGGGCACTTTTGGAGGCGAGAATCGCTCGCCGTCAGTACCCAAGGACCTTCAACGCCCAGTCTCTCTTCGAGCACTCGTTCAGTCCGTGTCGCCCGAGCCTATTGATCAAAGCATCATTATTGTCAGATAATTGCCAAACCTCATCCATTGGTATACAACAGTATACCACATCCCCAATGGTCTAGTGGCTATGATTTCCGCTTGTCATGTAACAACGACAAGCCGCGGGAGACCAGGGTTCGATTCCCTGTTGAGGAGCATCTCATGAGAATGACAGTTCTTCAAGGTTCAGAGTCTTCCGATGTTGGCTAACCAACATCGTACAATTGTTTTTTTCTTTTTCGATTTCTTTCTTTAGTAGGTTGGGATCTTTCTTTTGGGTGATGGGCTGGGACTGTACATGTATGTTGGATCGTGAGATGACTTTATTAACCTGTCACGCTATCTAGTACAAAAACTGGTTGTGGACACAGATTATTGGAACCTTGTTGTGGTACAATTGCTATTGTTATGGGCAACATCGAGAGGGATTCTTAATTGATCGTTGCCAGTCATCGATGGGTTAGAGAAGTATCGGCAGACGGACGCTATGGGAATGTTTCGCTAGAACTAAATAACTTAAGATTTCTTGTCAAGCGTCAGTCAAATGTTCGCAATGAAGAACGCCAACCACAAGCGTCGATCTCGACAATCGAGTCTACCAAGTCAAACAAACACACAACACCCCTCTACCTACAACCGGTACCTAAACCCAACAGTCTTCCAATCCGTCACATCGTCGTAATCCTCCGGCCTCAACTGCACCTCCGTCACAACCTCCGCCACATCCTTCCCACCCGCCACTTCAGGCACTTTCCCCCCCGCCAACGCCCCCGCCGAACTCGCACTCCCTTCAAACCCTTCCTCCCTCGTCCGCTTCAAATTAAGCCAGCGAAGATAGAACCGTAGCGTGAGAGCCAAAACGACCACGAGCGAGTAACACACCATGATGGCCCGGAACGCGGTCGCGTAATGCGGCGCCTCGCCCTTGCGGAAGAAGTGCGGGCCCGCGATGTTGCCCGTGCAGTACGCGACGAACAGCAGCGCCGTCATCGTCATGCGCTTCGTCACGCCGCGGTAGTTGGATTGCACGAGCGACATGTTCAGCGGCATTGCGGCGGGCCCGGAGGAGAGCAGGAAGTACGCGAATAGCTGTACGCCGTGGGGGACGGTGTCGCGTTGGCTGATTATCGCTGCGCCGATGACGCAGGGGAGGACGACGGTTATGATTAGGAGACAGTTGAGGGTGCGGTAGCGGCCTGCGAGCCAGCCGGTGCCGGTTATGATGCTTGCTGTTAGGACCGAGTAGGGGATGTTGATCAGGGTGGACTGCAGGTTTGTGAAGCCGAAGGTTTGGATGACGATGTTGGAGAAGCTTTGCGTGCCGCCGTTGGGCATCTGGGTTAGCAGTTCGATGGAGAAGAGCAGCCATGTCTTTGGGTCTGCGAGGCACTCTTTCACTTGGTCGAGCTTCCAGCTTGAGTGCTCTGTGCTGCCTGTGCCGGCGATGATGACTCGGTCGGCGGCGATTTGCCTCTCTTCGGCATTGAGGAATCGGGCTTCGGAGATCTTGTCCGGTAGGAAGAAATAGATCGGGATGGCCCAGAGGAAGGTGCTGATTCCAAGGATGATGTAGATCCATCGCCAGGGTCCGACTTGATCGTCTATGTGCCCGACGCCAAAGGCCAGGAGACTGGAGGTCAAACCACCGATACTGTTGCCTGCGAACCAGATGCCGATGCGTACGGGGATCTCATCGCGGGTGTACCAGGTGGATGTCAGAAACATGAAGCCGGGCGTAATCGTCGCCTCTGCCACTCCCAGCAGGAAGCGGGCTGTCATGAGCCCGCCAAAGTTGGTGCACACGGCCGTCATGGCTACGACTATGCCCCAGAACACCGTGTTGAGAGTTAGGTATTTGGCTGTGGGTAGTCGGGCGATGAGGATCGTGGTGGGGTATTCCCAGAGAAGGTAGCCGAAGTAGAAGATGCTGGAGACCCAGCTGTATTGCTGGCCTTCGAGGTGCTGCGGCACGGTCAGTGTGCTTTCGCAGTCTGAGGATGGTAGCTGCTTACATTGTCATCTCGAAGCCCAAACACCGCCGCGCTCGAAAGGACGACTTTGTCTGAGAAATTCAACATGTATCCGACGAACAGTAATGGTACAATCACACGGTCGATCTTCTTGAGCACTCTCCGAGCTGCAGGCGTGGAAGGCCCATGTTCATGGCCCAGCTCAGAAGGGCCGTCCATGTCGATGCTTGGTGAGTCGGTGTAGTAGTAGTGGTCCTCTGTTACCTTAGCTTTGTCCGTGAGGGCGTGGCGGCGACTATGCAGTATATATCGCAGTTGGGGTTTCATTTGCAGGCCTATCTCGTCGTACCTTTGCTGCCCGCAACTCAGTCATGCAGCTCCATGCCGATCTTAGAGAACAGCAGGCCTATCTGGAGGTTGAGCTGCTGACCTTCCCATTGGTTGCACTCGGGCATCTTCAGCCTCCGTCCTGGGAAGAAAAGACCGGTATGAGCCGAGGACCATGAGGGCAATTTTTAGTTCTGGTCGCCAATGCTATCTTGTTCTGATAAGGCCGAGGCTAAGAGTTGCAAGAGGGCAGGTCGAAAGATAAGATGGATGACTGGAGGAGAGAGAGTTCCGCCGATGTCGAAGCCAAGCGCGCTTGTGTGCGAGACGACTTGGCTGCCGCATCCTTCGACCTGGCCGATAACTACCAACCTGCAATCAACTTCATCAAGATAAGTTTTCATACTGCACCGACTTACATGTTCTTATGACAGTCTCTTGTCATGGTCTCGTGTTCTGATAACCCGAGGTCGGAGGCCAGTGCTCATCATTGACACAGGTCCAACTGAGTATTCGCAAACTCCTTTTGCATTGACATTGTAAGACTCCATTGACAAGCATCTGCACAACATCCGCGAAAGAAACCATGTCAGAACTAAATATCTCGCCATTCATCTCTGCCCTGCCCAAGATCGAGCTGCACGTCCACATTGAAGGAACTCTCCGACCTGCCTTGAGATGGAAACTCGCACAGCGCAATGATATCCCTCTCCAGTTCAAGGGGGAGAAATATACCACGTACGAGGAACTCTTACAATCCTACAACGTCACCTACAACCACCGCCCCGAGCAGGGTGGCCGCAAAGATGTGCCAACTTTTCTCGAAGCATACTTTGCAGGTTGCGAAGTCCTGATCACCGAACAAGATTTTTACGATCTGGCTATGGACTATCTCCAGAGGTGCAAGGAGATGAACGTGCGCTACGTGGAGCCTTTCTTCGACATTCAAGCCCATACCCGACGAGGCGTTCCGGCCGAACATGTCCTCAACGGCTACTTGCGGGCACAGCGACAAGCGGCTTCCGAACTAGGCGTGCGGTCTAATTGGATCTTCTGCTTCATCCGCGATGATTCGGTAGCGGAAGGCGAAGCTGCATACGAAGTCGCTTTGCCATGGGCGAAGAAAGGCCACGGTCTCTTCCACGCCGTCGGTCTAGCAAGCAACGCATACGACCGACCGCCCAATCTCTTCAGCAACGCTTTCAAGCGCGCACAGAAGGACGGACTGCACATCACCACGCATTGCGACTTCGGACAGAAAGATACCCACGAGCACATCCGGCAAACCATCTTCGACATTGGCATCGAGCGCATCGACCACGGTTTAGACGCCCTCGATCAGGACGAGCTGGTGCAGGGTCTGATAGCCAAGAATATTGGTCTGACGCTGTGTCCGCATGCGTATCACCGACGCACGGCGACTGAAGTGCTGTTTCCCAAGTTGCGTCAATTGTACGATCGCGGAGTCAAATTCTGCATCAACAGCGACGATCCTGTGTACATGCACGACATCTGGATCGATGGCAACATGGAAAAGACCTTGCAGTATGGCAAGTTCAGCAAGCTTGAGATGGTACAGCTTGCGAGAAATGCTGTGGATATGTGCTGGGCCGAGGGGGCTGTCAAGTCAGAGATATACGCGGAGCTGGATGCGGTTGACTGTGAGGAAGAGCCGTAATCGCCGTCAAAGGGTGTACAAAAGACTCGTCTCACCAACTTTGACTGTTCCAGTCCTACTAATCTCTACTTACGACTTGGGAGATGCTGTCAGTCGTTGTCAATACACCACTGTGCCCAGGTTAAAAAAGCCCACCAACTTCAACAGTGACTTTTAGGATATGGGGACGCTCATATCTTACCTTCCGCAGACACGTACCTATGCAGTATGATCTTGTTCTTGGAGCCACAGTAACGAACCTTCGCAATACAGTGTTGGTTTATTGAGTTCCAACCCCGCTGCTGGTGCACGTCGGCCAAGGCATGGATCTCCACTGCGAATTCCACACGAAGGCTCCGTACGAAGATGACTACTACACCACGGTCGACGGCAGTAGATCCTACCAGTGTGCAGTGCAGATTTCAGAGGTTCCTTCGCATCGCATGCTAAAGCCTCTCTCCAGAAACTGTGGGTCTGTTCAGACTCATAGCCGACCTGATGCGCTCCGAAGCAACGACCAACCAAGACCTGGACATCAGCTCTGTCATGTTTCTCTTCGGATGCTTCTTCCAGGCGCGCGATGATTATCAGAATCTCGAGTCGTTCACAGGTAAGTCCGTATCGTCCACCATGCAGCAGCACATGTGCCAGGATATTGAGTGCAAACCATGCGCAGTACATCAACCAAAAGGGCTTCGCCGAGGACACCGCGGATGGCAAGGTCTCCTCTAACTCTCATCCACGCCCTCCAGAAAGACGGTTCTCGGCGGGGCCGTCTCTTGGGCATTCTACAGCAGCGCAAGTCGGACATGGAACTCTCTGATGGGATCCGTAAGCTTGCGCTGGAAAATATCAAAGCTGCTGGGGGAATCGAGTACACGAGGAAAGCTGCCAAGGACCTTGAGAGGGTGGTGGAAGCGTCTTTGTCTCTGTATGAGGCTAACATTGGGTCCAAGAACTTCATTTCGAGGTTGGTGGTGAGGAGATTGGAGTTTGATGACGGATGACTGACGATTGATGGCTGACACTTGATGATGAATGATCATTTGGATTAAAGATGAAAATGCGTTCGCATTCAGTTGAATCGGTTCTATCAGCGTGCGGGTGTGACTTCGGAATTTCGGAATCTCGGAATCCTCCTGGTTCAACCAGTCTGACATCGATTAGTTTGGTTCCAAACCCCTCATGCCCTCAGATATCGATCTATCCTGTCGTCTGGGCAGACCAAGACGCCTCGCCCAATGTGGCATAGAGCTATCGCTGTTTGCGTACGATGCTGGCTTATCCCAAATCGCCACTCAGGTAGCGATTGGAGCGCGTGCGATTATTACTACCGAGCCCGGATGTACGTCCTCCTATCTACTATCTGCGCGACCTTGACGGCACTTATCTACACTGCCGGATTCGCAGCATTACACTGTCGGATGGAGGACGTCGGCTGAGGGCCTGGGACCAGGACGTTTGCCGCCTTGATAAGAACTATTGCGGCGCATGTGAGCTGCTACCCGAAAGATTCTTATGCTGGATGAACCACACCAGACACGCCCAGCTCTCTCGATACCAAGCCATGCCCATTCATAAAGCTGTAGATCTGTCCAAAGATCGAGACTCGTAATGATCAAGTCGCCTTCATCGAACATTGGCCAAGTATCATTCGACATCCTTCCCTTTTTCACACACTTCTAGACTGTAATCCCAGCCGCATCCATCTGCACAGTCAACGAGCAACCGACCCATCAACATGCAAGCCGAAAAGTCCACTCTAGTACTGGAATCCGGCGGCGATGAAGCCCCAGAAGCAAGCGAAAGCCTTGCCATCCCCCCCAAAGCCGAAGCAGCTCTTGTGAGGAAACAAGACCTCCGAGTCCTGCCCATGGTCTTCTTGATGTACTTCTTCACCTTCCTCGGTAGGTCCAAGCCTGCTCCGGCAAGAAACCATCGAGCACAAAGTCAAACTCCATCCACGTCAAGTTCCTGACTCTAGCAGACCGCACAAATCTGGGCAATGCCAGGATCGCCGGCCTGGAAGCAGATCTCGGCCTAGGCACGTACGGCTTCAACATCGGCGCCTGCCTGTACTACGCCGTGTACTTTTTCGCAGACATCCCCGCCGCGCTCAGCGTCAAGAAGTTCGGCTTTGTCATGCTGCCGCTGAGCTGCATTGCCTTTGGCGTCGTCACTCTCGGCACTGCGTTCATCCACAACGAGGCGAGTTTCTATGCGATTCGCGTCCTGCTGGGCCTTACCGAGTCCGTTCAGTTTCCTGGCCTGAGCTATGTTGTATCGAGGTATTACCGCCGGAACGAAGTGACGATGCGGATTGCTACTTTCATGCTTGTCGCTGCTGGTCTCGCGGGGGGGTTTGGCGGGTTGCTCGCTTCTGGATTGCTGGCGTTGGGGAGGATTGCGGATGGCATCGATTCGTGGCGTAACATATTCTTCGTGGAAGGGTGTGTATTGATCTCCTGGATCGAACAGGCAACTCAAAAGACCAGCGCTAACGTTGAGTTGTCAGCATTGTCACAATCTGCGTGGGAATACTCTCATTGTACCTGTTCCCGGCGGATCCATCTCGGACTCGGATCTTCAGCGAAGAGGAGCGAGCATTGGCCATGGCTCGTTTCTACCACGACCAACCGGCAATCACCGAACACAAAGAGAAGGCCTCCTGGTTCTTGATCAAGCGCGGCATCTTCAACGTCAACGTCCTTGCCGGTTCGTGGATGTACATCTGCGACCAGATCACCGTGCAAGGCCTATCGATCTTCACAGCCACGATCCTCCGCTTGAACTACCCGGACAAGTCTACGGTCCAAATTCAGCTGCTTTCGGCAGCGCCTCCTTTGGTAGGGATGATCGTTGGGCTCGCGGTGTCGTATATCACTATGAAAACGAGGCAGCACGGTATTGCCATTGCGGCTTGTGCCGGGTTGTGCGTAGCTGGCTACTCTACCTGGATCGCTTCTACGAATCCGCAGGCTCGGTATGCGGCCATCTTTATCAACACGGCTGGCGGATACAGTTTTGGTACGCTCGTGGTTGGCTGGACGCTTGCCAACGCCGCTCCTGATACCGTCCGCAATGTGGCTAATGGTGCTGTTTCGGGGCTTGCTAACATCGGTAAGTATCTCTTGGAGCTGAGACAGGTCCTGCTTGGTTGGAGATTCATTGAAGCTGACCTTGTGGAACCAGGTTCAATCGCTGCCACCTGGAGCTATATCAACACCGACGCGAGTACGGGGTATCGCATCGGTAACAGCTTGAACGCCGCGACTGCTGCTACTGTGATCATGACATCGCTAGGCCTTGTGCTTTACCAGATGAGGGAGAACAAGAAGCGAGCGGCAGGAGCTCGCGACTATCGATTGCAGTTGTCGGCCGAGAAGGTGGCTATTCTGGGCCATCTTCACCCAGATTATCGGTACATCCACTAGGCAATATTATCCTCAGCTTACTCACCTGGAACGATGCTGTCTGTTTGGAGAGCTAGCAGGCTCCGCAACAGTCAAGCGGCTCCTAAATTTCGTCGAGAATCTACGTCATCTACCTTCAAAAATAAGCGATAAGACCTCTATACCATACACATGGCCTATACTCATCGAGCGACTCTTAAGCAGCTTGATTGATGACATCTAGGCCTTAACAATCAAGCTACTTAATTGAAAGAAGGGACTTCTCATCAATCAAGCGGCTGAGGTGCCCTCAACAGTCAAGATCTTGACTGTTGCGGAGCCTGCAACGAATCACTCCCAGACCACCGGGGTGTCATACTCCTCTACTGAGCTAGGCTAACTTCCACTGTATAGCCCGCGATCCGAACTCTACGTTCGGTGCGTCTGCGGCCGTCTGATCGTTAGCCGACGATGTGTGTGACCAAGCCCAGCTCTGCACGAATGCGAATCTTCTTGCCTTGTTCTCCGATTCCAGCCTCCAAGTCCTCGACGCAAATACTTGATTGAACTGCGCACAAGCGTCATTTTGACGTAGAGGCGCGTTTGACAGGTGGCTGCGCAGCTTACTGTACTTGTGTACATGCATGCATGCATGAACTGCGCCGCTGCGGGCCGAAGATTGATACACCTTTCTTGAAGTTCCCTCGAAAGAACTTTCATCCTCAGTCTAGAATGCCCGCTACACGGCTAGTTCTCCACGAATGAGTTCTTCAGACGCAAGAGATGGTGGTGTCGACGAACTTGCGACTACTCCGAGCGCGCCCACTGATCTGCTCGCTGGTCAGTGTGTGGTCGAAGGGGCCTCCACCCTCAGAGGCATCGGAAACAAACGTGTAGTGCGCACCATTCACCCGAACGATTACTGTGAAACATCCCAGGTCCACAACCAGTCTCTATTCGACAACTTCACACTACAGAGGGATCGTTTTGTGGATCAGCAGACAGCCCAGATCAGGGATTCGAAGGACCATTATCGTGCTGGACGGGCTGTAAGTGGTTCTCCAGGCTTCGTCATTTCCCCTGACTAATGTGACGATGTAGAAACCGGCTCCCAAGGACATCTACACTCCTTATGCTTGTGTGAAAGGCCGAAACCTCAGATCTGACCTTTGTCATATCGCTGAGTTACTTCAGTACATCGACAACGGCTTTGCCGAGTACTTCCAAGTCGTAGTCTTACAACTGCCTCTACTTACTGTGGAACGCTACCTGGAGTCCGCCCGGAACAAAGTCGAGAAGAAGCAAGCCCAAAGCAAACACGAACGCCGCCCAGATTCCCCTCTCAACCTCGGGGATCTTGGAAACTTCTGTCAGAAGGTTTTTGACAGACACATGGACTGCGACAGACGTCGTGTCTCCTATGAGACCACGGATTATCTGCAGGAACAGATGCTCAACTATTTGCAAGACTCTTTCGAGATCTATTATTGGCAGTTCATGCTCGACCTCTTCTTGCAGCAAAGCGTTAATTCGCGGTCACTGAGTGCAACTGTGGTCATCCGAGTCCTCAGCAGCTACAAAATCGAGATACTGCACAAGACAGATGTCATCCGAAGACATCTTGCTGCATCAGGCAACAAGAGCGGAGATGAAATCGAACCGCTCATGAAGGGAATAGACGCCCGCATCGCAGTCTTGGAAGGAGTCTGGAATAAAGGCATGTCTGATCTTGAGGCAAGCGACCTCTTCCAATCTGTTTTCCAAGCTATAAAACCAGGCCTGCTTTCTCCCTCACCAGGCGTCGAGCCGGCCACGCCTGCACAAGTCTTTCCCGCTTGGCCAGCGAATCAGCAGAGTAATCCAAAGGTAAGCAAAGTCTCACAAGATACCCATGATTGGACGTCAGCTAACAGTTCTGCCAATCAGGACACCATCATCTTCATCATTCTGATCGCCTTCTTCTTCGTCGGCTCACTCATACCCTGCCTACTAGCTTTCAGCATCGCCCAACAAACGCCCGGTACCGGCCACATCACAGACGCAGATTTCTGGAACCTGCTGCAAAGCAGTATTATGTCCATCCTCGGCAGCTTGATGACAATGGTACCGCTCATGCACGGCTCCCGCTTCTCAGCGGCGTACGCCGTCACGTGGTTATTATGGAGTGCTGGCGTTGTTTGTGCGATCATCTCTGTTGTCTTGTACCTAGTGTGCAATCCTGCGTTCAGCTCTGCGGTTTCATACTTCGGCTCTATATTTTCTTTGATGGCTGTGCTTGCTACTACTCAAGTGGTGCCGAGACCTGCAGTGTCGATCGGCGACAAGGTCAAATGAGGGGTTTTGCTTGAGTTGTTGATGCCTTGGGGGTTCGAGACGCTTGTTCCTTTGACCTTTGTATCGAGGTTTACTCTACTTCGCAGCGTGTGCCCAGCTCGGTATCGGGACTGACTACGGGAATTAGGATGATACGAGCGATCAGACTCAAGGCTTGTTCGGATAGTCTTACTTGAATCCTCCGTCCGCTGCACCCTATAGCTGTTTGCATTCTGTCTGAAGATTCTGAACAATAGGGAAGACACTAATGACATCGGCCGCTGGCGTGCATGGTACACTGGGCTTTATCGCTACTATTGATCGCTACCTACGCCTCATCTCAGGCTATCCAAAGCCACTCTAGAGTGCCGCAAGATAGCACCAAGTATCGTCGACTAGATGTACACAATAGTCAGCAATACCTCTCTCTTACAAAGACCAAATAGCGAACTCGCCGCTTTCCTTTCCAGGTAGGTAGCAACTCCCCTTCCCCTTTCCCTTTCCATCAAATCTCCAAATCAACAACCTCACAAAACAACGCTATTACTCCCCCTCACCTCCTCCATATACCCGATCTTCCTCCCCGTCACCTCCAACCTCACCTTCATCTTCCTCTGACGTCCCCGCCCCCGTCCAAAAAGCTCCTCAACCCCAACCTCAACCCCCCTCCCCTGCACAACCCCAAACCTCTCCCCCCAACACTCACCCCCAACCCACCACTGCGCCTCAAGCTCCACGCCCGGATCCCACCTCCCGACCTCAGCCCTTAGCGTGCGTTCTCCTCCTCCATAACCATCCTTCACCGCACTAAGAGTCGGCACCGCCTGCCGATCGAGCGCAGCCTGCCGGCCCGCGGAGCGCATGACGTCTTCCCATAGGTTTCCGCGCGAGGCTGGGGTTGTGGCGTTGGGGGGGAGGGGAGTGGCGGCCTGGGATTCGAACCAGTCGTGCAGGAAGTCGAGGTAGTTCCAGATTTCGCGGGATTGGTAGTTGCCGCCGTGGGGTTTGGCGGGGAGGATGGTTATGTTGGCCTGTTGATGATGATGGGGGTGATTAGTATTAGATTCGATTCAGTCCAGTTCACTTCGGTCTGTTGTAGTCCTCCCCTGCCCAACGGCAATGAGTTGATGTTTTTTTATTTTTTTAACTTACCCATCCCGCACCGCCGTAGCTGTCCACATTCTGCTGGAAGCGCTCGACGCCTTCGTTCAGGTAGTAGTTGTCGTGCGAGCCGACGTACACGAAGATGCGGCCGCGGAGCACTTCGCCTAGGTTTTTGGTGCTGGGTCCCCAGTTGGAGGTGATGTAGTGGGAGAGGTCGAAGGGCTTCCAGTACTCGACTGCTTCGGGGTAGATTTCGCCGGTGACTTTGTTCCAGGGCTGCGCAGTGATGGGTTTGGTTAGTGTGTTGTGCTTGCTTTGGCTTTGGGGGGAGAGATGGCTGATGGAATGGTGCTAACTTACTTCGAGGGGGTAGCCGTTTAGACCTTGGGCTCCGAAGACGGTGTTCCAGACGCTGTTTTTATCTTTGGTTAGTGGCTGCGGGGCGTGAGGTGTAGAAGGGGAGGGCTTTACGAACTCACTCCCACTGCAAAGAAGATCGCGATGAAGTGCCAAAGGTGAGTTCCCAGTGGTTCTCCTGCTCGACAGTGGCAAGTACGACTTCGGTCTCGTTCTCGAACGTGCGGATGGAGCCAATCGCAGAGCCATCTGGACGGTAGTAGGCGTTGGTACTGTTGTACAAAGGGATATCCTGATGGCTGCGGAAGTCCAGCGAGTCCGGGTAAGACGAGAAACACGCGCCGAAGAGATCAGGTCTGTAGATGACGCTGGCAGCTGAGATCCAGCCACCGGTTGAGCCACCTTCTTGCACGCGGGCCCAGGGCTCGGCAATTGTGTTGAAAGTTGCGTCGATGTGAGGGATTAATTCGTCGTTGATGGCGTCGCCGTAGGGGCCCATGTTGGCTGTGTTGACACCGTACGAGTCGTCGTAGAAGGGCGCTTCGTGGCGGAAAGTGACGAGGATCATCTTGGGCGTTGTTCGGTTGGACTGGCCATCCGCTCCCGGGATGACACCATTGTCCCACGCGGTCGAGAAGTTGGCTGTAGGGTATCTGAACGCCCCGCCACCTGCTGGCCAGTGGCCTTGTTGATAGACAACAGGGTAGCGTTTGGAGGAATTGCCTGCCACGTAGCCATGGGGAAGCAGTACATTCGCGCCGACGTACATGTCTCGGTTCCAGAAGTCGCTAAGCTTGGAACTGCGGATCTTGACGTACTTCAGGTTCGCAGTGTCTTCGTAGTTGCCTTGCTGACAGCCTCCTATCTCGTGGCCTGTGAAATTTTGCACAGGCTCTATCGCGTTGAATTCGAGACTGATCGACTGCGCTCCGCCCGAGACTTCCACGTCGAGCGGCGAGGTCAAAAGACTGCCGAAACCATCAACGTTGGCTGCGCCGTCTCCGCAGGGGAAGCGAACGCTGACAACCGAGCCATCACTCCTCTCGACCTTCTCGTAGATGTTGAGGAATGCTTGGACGGTGTAGTTTCCGGGCGAGATCTCGTCCATGCTCACATTCGGCCATCCGTAGACGCCGAATGTCATACCGAATCCGCTACCCCCAGAGAAAGAGGCCGTGTCAGAGCCGAAATAAGAGTAGACGTTTTTGCCAAAGAACTTGTTGGGAGAAGAGTCCACCTCCGTATCGTCCAGAGGGTCGACGCCAGCAGGGGCGAACATGAGTGAGATGCGGCCATCGATGCTGGAGTTAAGCAGCCCATCAGCTACAGAGATGTCGACTTGTAGTCCATTGTCGGAGCCTGCGCCTGCAGAGGACGCCGAGACCAGTGTCGATGTCAGAAGGCATGTAGTTAGGAGTGTCCTCGCTGTTGAGAGCAGGTCTGGCTTTGCGCCGGCCCTCGTGCTGCGGGTGGTCAAGGAGGGGGCTATCATTGTCGCGCAATTACCATGATATTCATGCAACGATCTTGCAGCTGGGACCTACACTCTTTGTTAAATACAAATTTACCGCAGGCCTGGAGGAAGCGATAAGCGTCGACGACATTTTCCACGGTACTATGTAGCTACCTTCCCGATCAAGTTCTAGTGCGCGGAACTCGTCGGCAAGTACGATAGCAAAGATGGTGAAGTGCCTTGAAAGCCATGTTCTTGTGCGATGCCCTGGTGTTGCAGACGTTACTGTATTTGAAGTTGAAGCACGAATGTGTGTATGAGAGTTTGCCAACCCGCCAAGACGGTACTGTAGCACTAAATATTGTTATACAAGGGCATATTTGCGCTCTCAGTCTCGGCGTCGGACAAGAATAACAAAGTGAGACTTTTGTATTGAGTCAGCCCCGAACTTGAGGGCCGTGCAGGACGTTTTACGCTGATAACAAATGTAATTTGTGAAAGTCATGTCATGAAAGTCATGAACAATAACGGCTTCTTCCAAAACTCAGGACAACATTCATCCATTCACGTGCGACTCGACCGACGACACGACAAGCACACGATATGCGACTGGACCCATTCGACCAGCCTCTTCCTCGCCACTTTGCCCAGCCAACGCGCCTTGTACTGCACGACCAGCCGGCGAGATGCACGTACTAGTCCTGTTCAGACAGAGTGTTTGGCGCTAGGGAGAACGCCACGGCGAAAGAGGAGCCGTCCAAGCGTCTCGTCAGATGTGAGAGCACATCACACTCTGGAGAGGAGGCTGGAGAGAGTCTGGAGAGAGATGCACTAGCATTTACCACCGTCTGAGGATTGTCGAGCACACGAACAGTGCGACACTTGGGGCTGTAGATCCTGTCAGACAGACAGTCAGTCAGTCAGTCAGTAGTCAGTCAGACTGCACTGTTGAAGGTATCCGTCTCACGCGATTGTCTCTACAGTGCTACAGTACGACGACGAGTATTGCAAGACTCTACCTGTAACTAGGTATTGTTGTACTGTACCTGGATCTAATTTTGCCTACAGCTTCGTGTCTGGAAGCACTTTTACCTGGTATAGCTGACGCGTCTGACCGCAGCCCTTTCGCATGTCCAGCACTATGCAGGTCCAGACAGCTCTCTCGCTCGTATGCCATGGCTGGCCACGGCCGTCTTCACCAAATGTTCTGGTGTACATGTCATGATTATTGCACATGTCCTCCGAAATAGCCTTCCAATACCTACAGGTATCCAATATAGCTGCCGCTCATGCAGCCCTTTCTCCGTGCTTCAGCGTGCCCGTTGCTAAGGGCCGTTTAGCGTGGCGCGCTAGTTTTGTCTTGCGGCTCATCTGGGAGTGAAGCAGGCAGAGCAGGCACAGCAGTCTTGGTCTCGCGAGGGATAAATACAACCGCCCTTGCTTCTCATACTGTTGTCTTGCTCTTTCTTACTTCCATCTCATCACATCCAAGACATCTCTTCGACTCTGCACATATATCCAACATAACATCATCCCAGATCGACATCTTCAATCAACTCATCAACTCATCACATCAACAAATATGCGCTCCTCCATCCTCTTCGCCGCCCCCTTTGTGGTTGCCGCCTACGCTCAGAGCAGCGAGGCCAACGCGACTGTAAGAAACCAATCATCGCAATCCCTCAATCATATCGATCGTCCAACACTGACAATCCTTCTCAGGAAATCGTCGTCTCCAGCGGATCCACAATGTCCACCATCCCATACACCAACGCCTTCACCTCCTACCTCACACAGACAAACTCCCTCGGCGTAGTCACCGGCATGCCCGCCGTCGAAACCGCCCAGTCTGCCCTCCCTCCGGCAGTGACCTCCCAACCCGAGGTTGCTACCATCCCCGCGGGCCTTCCAGAGGGCGTCACACACATCATGCAGAACATCTCCCGCAGCCTGACCTCCTTCGAAGTCTCAGTCGGCAGCTCCACTACCGTTGTCGTAAACGCCCCTTCGGACGTGACAATTGTCACCGGCTCCGGCACCGAGACCGGCGCGGCCGCTACTGCTTCTTCCACCGGTTCTTCATCTTCCTCTTCCGGCGACGACGACGACAGCAACGACTCGTCCGAGTCCGGCTCGTCGACCTCCAACGACCAGTCCAGCACCTCCGATTCTGACGTCGCCGAGTCCACTGGCGACGCCGACTCTGCCGCAGGTCGCGTCACTCTCGCCTCTGCCGGCGTCCTCGGCTTCGGCGCCCTTATCGCCGCTTTCTTGTAAGAACGTGCGACTTGCACGCAGTTAATGAATTGAACAACCAAAATAAGGCAATGACATAAGGGTATGAAAGGGGAGGGGGGGAACATGCGAATTATTTGGACACTTGCAGTTTTTCGAGCGTTGCTTTTTTTCTTTCTTCCTTGTTACAACAGCAGCACCTTTTTTCGTCTTCTCTTCTTCTTCTTCAAGAGACGGGTCTTCCGTTCTTGTTATTTCTTGATTCCTCTCTAATTCCCGCCACAGCTTATGAATGCTGCGCTGCTAAGAGCGAGCTTTGGCAGACTTGTTGAGGTTTCTATTCCTCACTGACTGACTGATCTCGAGCAAAAGGCAGTAGTAGGTAGTAATAGGCAGAACTACATACAGAAAGAAACAAATCAGTCCAAGCAAAAAGTGCACATTTCGCTACATCCCTTGCTCTCTTGCAAAAGCCACTTGGACCGTTTACTTCGCTCTGCGGTACGATAGATCAGAATCGGCCCCATCTCACAAGGTAGCACCTCCAAGTTCGTGAACATTGTGTATGTAGGTCTGCGCATACCAGGACAGCTGACATTTCAAGGCTTCATGTTTCGACTTCGCCATACCGAAGGAGCAGGAGCACGAGTTGTCCGACGATAACAAAGACGAGATGATCGTGTGGAACCGCTCGGTACGGGACGCACGATAGCGAATGTCTATCGCGGCCTTTTTCTCAATTACGTAAGAGACAGAATCATCACGACTCGACATCACCGGACGAGAGGCGAAGGTGTACCAGACCTACACGTACAGTTCTATATGTAGTCAAACGCAACAACGCAACTCAAGCCGTAAAACGAAGATCATCGAGAAAATCCACTCGACCTTCGATCAAGGCGAACGAAAACCAAAAAAAGAGACCATGACAACTCCACTAGCAAGCAAAAGTTCACCAACAGACAACAACATGGATCGAACTCTACAAACAGCATCAACACCAACACCAACACCATCATCATCACAAAACAACGGACCGCACTCCCAATCCCAGCCCAACGACCAACTCCAACCCCAACACCCCCAAGTCCACGGCCTTTCCCTAACCCCCCTAACCCAATGCACCCACTACTCAACCCCCCTCGACATAATCGCCATCCGCCACTTCTGCTGCAATAAATTCTACGCCTGCATCCGCTGCCACAACGCGCTGGAGAGCAGCAACTACCCCACCAACACCCACACCAACACCAACAAAACCACCCCCCCGCCTCCAACCGCCCCAGCCCCCCACCCCGCAACCGTCTGGCCCCTCTCGCGACGAAACGAAAAAGCCGTGCTGTGCGGTGCGTGTAAGCGCCTGCTGACTATTGGCGAGTATTTGGGGTGTGGGAGTGTCTGTACGGGGTGTGGGGCGGGGTTTAATCCGGGTTGTAGAGGGCATTGGGGGGGTTATTTTGAGATGTAGGAGGAGGCGGTGGGGGTGGAAGAGGGGGAGGAGGGTAGGGGGAGGAGGGTAGGGGGAGGTGAGGTGAGGTGAGGTAAGTTCGGGTGCCTGGAGGTTTTGGTTTGGTGATGATGATGATGACGACCGGGTAGTGAAATGAAGACTTCAAGTCTGGTTTACTGTGGACATTGGAAGGATTGAGGTAATCGATTCTTCGTTTCAATCTTGAACAAACACAACACACCGCGAGAGACCCGGCTGATCAACTACCCGTGCAGTCGACCCTCGCAATTCGATAAAGTAGTCCAAAAGGGGGAAGCAGAGTTCCTTCGCGAATCTGACATCGCACAATCCTCCGATCCAGCCGTGCGACTCCACCATCCCCAACACCCTGCAGCCACTCGGCCTCAAACCACCCCTCAGGCGCCAAGTTCTCAACACCCTTAAGCCTCTCGTCCGAACCAGGCTCCCTCGCCATCTGAAGCCTCTTCTCCGAGTGCTGCCAGACGTGCTCCTCGACCTCGGCGTTCCAGGTCGCGTGCTTGATGTGGTGGAGGTACATCACCGGGAGCGCCGTGACGTCGTTGGAGGCGTACTGTGTTAGGAGCGGAGGGAGGGGGCGGATGTCGAAGGCCCAGGCGGCGGTGGTGGTGGCTTGTTGCGTTTGTTGGGCGGGTCGAGAGTCGGTGGCGGCGTCGGTACTGCTGCTGCTCTTGCCGGAGTCGGAGTCGGACCCGGATCCAGACCCAGACCCAGACAAAGCCAACGCCCCCCTCTCCTCCCCCAAAATCTGATGCGCAACAGCAATTTTCCCCCCCCCCGACTCCTCAAACAGCCGCTGAGCAAGCGCGAACCCCTCATTCATAGCCAACTTGCCGAAATCCTTGATCGCAGCCCACTCGCGACGGACCTCGTACGGGATCTCGGTGCAGCGCTCGTGGAAAGCCTGGCCCATGGCTTTGACCGGGCGCGACATACTCGCCGTGGAGAGCCAGTCTCTTGATCTCCCTAGGATCGAGGGTTTCTTGCTTGACGATGCGCTCGCGGAGGCTGGCGAATTGGGCCTCAATCTCGTCGAGCTTGAACTTGACGTACACGCTGCGGTCTGGCATGAATTTGTGGATGGTCTGGTCCATGCGGGCGAGGGTGTGGAGAAAGTTTTCGGCTTGTGAGTTGAATCTCGTGGTTGCCTCGTCGAACTCTTTGGGGGAGGGAGGGTGGTCGCCTGACTTGATGGCGTCGTCGGCCATCTTAAGGCAGGTTTCCGGGTCATAGTTGGGGGTTGGGTTGGTAGTGGTGAGGTCTGAGAGGTGCGATGTGTTGTTGATGGTTTCGATGGTGTCAGGAGAAAGGGTCTTGTCGAGCTTGGGAAGGCGAAGGTCGTCCATCTTGTCAAGCTTGTTGAGTGGCGTCGAAGATGGAGGGAGTTGATTGTAGTGCAGGTGTGGTCGCAATTCTTTAGGTCGTTGTATGGGATCGAAGTTGGCGTTCGATGTTAGACCAAGAAAAGAACCACCAAAGAAATGGAACCAATGATCCTCGACGCAATCACAAAAGAAAACCCACAACATCGCAAAGTCGTTGAGTGGAATGTTGTGAGTGGTAATGTTGTGTGGTGGTGGTGGTGCAATCAAGACCTCGAAGCCAGCCGACTTTACCTACATGTATGCACCTCAGGCTCAGGCATCAACAGACCTGCAGTCACTAACCCGCCCTGCCTGCACGTGCCGACCCATCTTTTGCTCGTCACACGAACCAATAGATGCCCCGTGAAGACCTGATGAAAGTTAGGCGGCAGCGGCGGGTAGGTGGGGGCTTGCGTTGCGTTCGTTCACTTACATCACATGAGTAGGTAAGCACGGGCTCGAAACTGGGGGACCGGCCGGGGTCAGACTCCGCACGTGGAGCGAGAGCTGTTCCAGACGTGTTCTTGCAAGCGTTTCGATCAGTGGTATTGAGAAGGCAAGCCTGCGCGTGGAGCAGAAGTTATTGCAGACATGTTGTCGCAAGCTTTTCGATCAACCACCCGCCCCCCTACCTGCCATCGACCCCCTCGTATCGACGCCCTCGAACGACCGCGAGCGTTAGTTTAAATCGCTTCGCGGGTGGAGGGGAGGAGGTGGGGAGGGTAAGCCCGCACGTGTCAAACACACAAGCCCGTAGTGGAGTCCGAGGAATTCGTAGCAGCATAGTTGGCTTCGTTGTCCGCGTCCAGAAGTCGCGTGAGAGCGGATCCGATTGTTGTTTGGATTGATATGCTCACGGCAAACATTCCCTGTCGTCAGTAGATCGTACAGTCGTTAGAGAAGCTTACCGCTCGCCTTCACCAATAAGTAAGCTCTGCCGAAAAAAAATCCATCGCAAGGAAAAGGCGCAAGACATAGGATACAGTGCACTTGGGATCAACCGCTCCAGATCGAAACAGAACTCTCGAAATTCAACCTACCAACCCCCTACCCACCCTACCTGCGCAACGCCTACCCGCCAACCTTCTCCTCAACCAACGACCTATAAATCC
>Ga0265797_10002273_pt1 | contig 32560 bp, 31 predicted proteins | sample P2T30metagenome_FD_192433 | JGI IMG/M metagenome (GOLD analysis project Ga0265797, IMG submission 192433) | Plant litter microbial communities from East Loma Ridge, Irvine, California - P2 T30 | ecosystem: Environmental > Terrestrial > Plant litter > Unclassified | place: USA: California... | reverse complement strand
GGAAACATTGGCCCTTCAAGAACCGACAGAGAAATCGAAGGACTCGGTCCCTCTTTTATTACTCTCCCACCTCTCCTTTCTCTCTCTACCGAAGCCGATGACGACCACCCCGAAGATGGAGAAGGCCAGACGCATCGTTGGCGCACACCTCAAGAAGTTTTTGTTGTACCCCAGAGCGATCGGAAAACCCACGGGCAGGATATTTATTAGTACTACTTTTTTTTATGTGTTGAAAAATAACATTATCAGACAATTCCTTCTTTGTTTTTCTCTATAGGGTTTGTTTTTAATGGTGATGTGTTATTTCACTCCAATGGCTTATCCCCTAGATCTTCATGGCATGCAAGAGGGTAGCAGCTCGGCATAGACACCCGCCGCCGCATCAGACTACACATCTCGGATGAACAACTAGATGAACAACTAACATTTGCTCTTAGTTGCTTACGAATAGCAAGCACGCATAACAGTACATGTGGCTGGACTTTCCACGGGCGAAGTCGATGTTCAGATGGAAAGAGCGACCGGACCGGTGAACGTGCTTTCAACCTCACCTTTAGGCGCACGAGCAAACACGCGCACGGATTCACAACAATGCGTGTCAAAGGAAGAAGACAAACAGGTCACGTGCACTGTGTTACTTACTGGTCCGTTTCACTAGTACTACCTCAACCTTCTCTTGTGGCTGTCAACTCACTGACTGCGCCTTTACTACTACAAACTGCGAACCTAGTCCGGAACCCGACACATTCAAGCCCGACCCAGCTTCTCCTTCAATCTCGATATATACGAGACGAAAACCCACCAGTACTTCCCGTACAGCACATCATGGATCGACCTCTGACTTCCGCATTGCGGCCTACCAAACCACCCAGCACCCTCTTTACTCCAGAAGACGTTCACCCTACACTCGAGCAAGCCAAAGAATCCATCTTGACTGCCAGATTGCAGCAACAATCTGCATCGCTACTCGACCACCCTTACGATCCATCTGGTTGGATTGCCCGATCTGCTACTCTCACCATCATCGGGTTCCCTGAGCTTGCTGTAGGTGACGCTCACAAGGCTACAAGACTTTGCGGAACTATGCTTGCTTTCTTGGACTCCAGGCCTGATGAACATTGGTCTTTGGGCAGCGGTTGTGGTTTCTGGATGCGAGACGAGATTATAACCACCACGAATGGAGTCCAAGGCCGCGAGGATCAGCTGAGAACATCACTGCACACGTTCAACCTACAAGCGAGCCAGCTACAGGCGTCGAATTACCGCTACAAGGACCATAAGGAAGGGAAGTACATCCCGCAGGAGTATCCATGGCTCGAAGCCAGACATCGCGGACGAAGCCAGAACGTTCTCGACGACATCACAGCCGATATTGCAAACAACGAAGTCAAAACAGCAGCCGGACTACCGTGCATCGAGGTCAAACGATGCACTTTCCGGCCAGGCGAAGAAGACGAAAGCGACGGCGCGGCCCTAGGGATTTTTGCAACTTGCGATCTAAAAAAGGGCACCAGGATCCTTGTTGACAGGACTAACTTCTTCGGCTGTAACGGACCGGGTTCCAAGAATTGTAGGGCGAACTTGGGAGGTGGTCAAGGGTGTCTGCACCCTATTCATCCCAACATCGGTGTCGATGAAGGAAGACATGACCTGAGATGGGTTCGCGAACGGGCTGGAAACCATGCTGCGGATCCACTGCTTATCTGCCGTGTATTGATGGCTTGCGCTCAAGCGAATCTGGAATCGCCACTCGATTTGCCGGCGATTGCACGACTTACGGCAACTTATCATCGTCAGGCTGTGAAGACCTTCCGCTTAGATCGCGATTTCACGATCATCAACGATGCTCTGGAGCTATTCGGGTTCGATATCTTTGCCAACCAAAATTACGACACTTGGGTTTTGTTTACGCTATCAGCGAGGTTGAGCAACAATAGCTGGACCAACCCCATGTCCGTCAGCTTGAACCCGCTTTTCAGCCTCTTCAACCACAGCTGTGAGCCCAATGTCGACTGGGCGACACAAAAGGATCACCGCACAGTTGTGATGCGAGTCTCAAAGGACGTGGCGGCAGGAGAACAACTTTTCGTGGAGTACGACGGATTCGAACACGACAAACCAGTCCACGAGAGACGGCAAAGACTTACCAGGTGGATCGACGGCCTTTGCATGTGCAGCAGATGCGTACGTGAGGAGCAGGAGTTGCAAGGTATGCGATCGGGCAATGATCAGACGCAAGAAGGGCAAATGGCAGACGTGAGTTGATTCTCCTACAAACACTATACGATCGGATGCGCTGACCGATTGAAGATGACTGCAGCCTCGCACGGTATGAATGGTGCTATTGCATGTAACGGACATAGCAGCTCAATGACACCTGCTTGGGATACACCTGAGAAGCCAATTTTTCCTGAAGATTCATACTGGGCGACAACTTTGTAATTGTATATGAAAGTTTTGGGTTTTAATTTGACATTCATGTAAACGATTATGTTCGTTGGGACTGTATTAAGTACAAAAAGGTCACGACCGTAGCCATGCATTAGAATTCTGATCCCATACATCGATTTCCATGAGCATTGTCGTCATCGCCATTAGGAGGTATCGGCGGTCGTAGTCATGTCTGACCGGTGTCTCTATGTCGACAGCCTATGCATGTGCTGCTGCGCTGAACTGCCTCTTTAAGCATGCCGATTGTGACCCTTGAGAGATTTGGTCCGTTGTCTATTGTTGTTGTGTCCAATTGACAACTTCACGTGTGCTGCTGCGTGGAGCTGCCTCGTCAAGTTCGCAGGCCGTGACCATTGAGAGACTCGAACTTCGCAGATCAAGAACTCCTTCTCAATCTCAGCGGCAAGTCAAAGACTTCCTCTCTCTCCGCCTCGCGCTGTGCCCTAAGTTCTCTTTCAAGCAGTCTCTCAATATCCCTCGCCATCAGCCTACTCGTCTCATCAAAGCGCCGCTTGGCAGCGTCGAACTCCCTCCTCGCGCGGTGGCCGGGGTGCGAGATGCTGTTGAAAGTCTCGATAGCAGCGTGAGCAGAGTGTAGCAGAGGCTGTGTGAACCAGCTCTCAGGGGCGGAACGGCCATCGAGTCTCCATCTGTAGCGCTCGAGAGCTGCTCCGGCGCTTTGGAGAGAGCGGGCGGCGGCTTCGGCTTCTTTGCGTTGTTTTGCGTTGAGGTGCAGGATGAGGCGCGGTTGGGCGCTGTCTTGACGCGGGGCGAGAGTGTTGTTGGAGATGGGGGTGCTGGTGGTAGCGTTGTCGCTTGCGTTGGTGTTGGTGAGAGAAGGCATTTTTCTTGGTTGGGTTGGTGTGATTTGGTTTGAAGTCGTTTTTGGTAGCTTGTTGTTTGTTCTGGTGTTTCGATGGGAGATGAGAGATGATCGAAACAATGCAGAGGGTACTAGTACTGCCCTCGAGAAATGGTCGCGGCCATTGAATAATCGTTCATGCTATAGTGTTTCGCTAGCTTGGGTATGAGGACATACATGTCAGCACGCACAGAGCACGTATGTGAGGACCGGCGAGACGTGCAGCGAAACAACGAAACGCATATTGTCATCTTTATTTCTCAAATGAAATCCACTTGCGCTCTCAATGGCTACTCGCTTGCTTCATGGGATGTTTATGCCGCGTTAGTCACGGGAAGTGATGACAAAGCCACTGAGAGGCTTCGACCATACATGTGAACATGAGCAGATAAATTGCCATTCAGGAATTCTACCTCGATCTATTGATCCCGTCAGCGAAATAATCTATATCTACAGCTTTGCCTTTCCGTCAATCAAGGGAATGCCTGTAATACGTTCAAGCTCCTTTACCGCCTCATCCGTCTTTCCCAATGTGACCTTGACCGTCTGCATGCCCACCTTCCTACCAGTGCGCAAGTTTCCTCCAATATCATCCAGGAACACTACATCAGACATCCTCACATCCTCACCATTCCATCCCTTCTGCCGCATGAACTCTGCAACACGCCCAAGGGTATAGAAGTAGATATCCTCAGCCGGCTTCCTCAGCCCAACATGCGCCGACGAAACAAACACATCAAACAAGCCCTTGAGCTCAGCATTCTGCTTTCCCTCCGGCGTCGACACATCATTGAATGCATGGTCTGCTGGGAATATAGAGGTATTCGACATAGCAGCAATAACAAGCTTGCCATTACTCGCATCCGCCGCGGCGCGCAACTTCTTGAGCGCAGGATACATGTGCGGATCCGGCTCGCGCGCAATGCGCATCATCTCCCAGTACAACCACTCAGCGTCAATCTCTGGGACTGGCGGAGCCGTGTATGCTGCTTCTTCCGCCGCATCAGAGCCCTTCTCTTTGCGCTCGCGCGCCAGGTGTTTGGTGTAGAACACGCGCCATCGCTTCTCGTCCGACAGGTCGCGCTTGAACTCTGCGAACCAGCCTTTGTCGAGTGGGACTTCTCCGCGCTCGAGTTTCTGCCAGGCGCCATTTGGGTTGGTGGCTGAGATGGAGTGGTTGACCCAGCCGGGAGGGATGCCGTTGGCGCGTTCGTAGTCTAGGATTGCTTGGAAGGGCGAGATGACCTGAGTGTGTGTGAGTCCAGTGTCTATGCTAGGCATCTATCTGTCTATCGTCAAGTCAACGTACGCAGACACCGCCGATGTCGAAGAGTAAGACCCGCGGTCTGCTTGGTTGTGGAGGAGGCATTTGAAAAGTAGAACCAAAGAGAACGTATGACTTATTCTTCTTGGTCCAAAGACTCGACATGTTGGCTAATACATTGCCTCGTATAAACACTCTGAGGCCTACACTTGACAAGTGCCTCGGCCACTCGCGTCCGCCATAGCTGACTCTCGTAGGTGATGTGAGTGTAGCGTTCAAATGTTAGCCGCGGCTATCAGCTTGCAGATGACGGAGAAGGCAATGTGCACGAGCCACGCAGATGGGACAGGCATTAGAAATATGCATGTACATTGCCATCACATCGGTGATATGGTGGACGTCGGATCTCTACATGTATCGACATATACTACAATATCTTACAATCACACGCTCGTATCATACAGCACCATGCCAGCTTAACGCTTCCCTCTGACAAATGCCTGCACCTCATCGGCAAGTTGCTCTCTCTGCCATTTCGCCATTGGCCACGCATTGCCTTGTTGAGAACTGCCATGTTGTGGTTTTTGTGCCTGTTGCCACAAATCGTCACCAGCTTCAGTTTTCTCCTGCTGTTGTCGATTCCATTCCATTCTCATGCACATGATTTGCATACGTCTTTGGCTACGCAGCTGTTGACGCTTTGTATGCTGCTGCGTTCGTTCAGTAATCGCCGCAAGTCGCGCTTCAAGGCGCTTTTTTTCCACGGCCTCGTTCATGCCCAGCCGGCGGATGCGAAGTGGACGCTGTTCACTGTTTCGTAACGCAAGACGTTTTTGGTCCACTGCTTCGCTGACTCTCAATCGACGGATACGGAAGGCAGGTCGTCCCTGTTCTGGACTGTGAGGATTCACCAAGGGCAAGTCTGTGTTGACTTTGCGACCTTTGCTTGAAATCGCCGTGCCGATTTTAATAGCGCTGGCTGCCAATCGGCGAGCTCGGTTTCTGCGATTCTGCCGTTTCATGCTCAAATCGCCCACACGACTGTCAGCTTTACTCTTCGCAGGTAAAGACGACGGGCTCTGTTGGGACACACTCGTTTCAAGAGAGTAGAAAGGCCCATGTTCCGTCCTGCGTTCAGTTTTGAGCTCGACTAACAGTCGTTCCAAGCGTTTCACAGCAGACAAGCAAAGTCGAAGCCACTCTGTCTTCCTTTGTGACCGAGATAGCTTGGCCCAATCTGTACTTTCGATCTTGGGCTTCAGTTCACCCGAGACAGCATCCATCATCTGTTGACCAGTGAAGCCTGCCTTGATGATTTTCTCGTGTGCAACGCTGTAGCGCCCTATCAAAGAGCCAAATTCATGTCGACGAACCTGGAAAGGCCATGTAGCTGCGAGGGCTCGGTACGCATTATGCAGCAGGTTCAGGCTGTCTGATTTGGCGAGTCACCGCGGTGTTAACAACGAGTCCAAATTTTCGTTTTCCATGTCGGCCAGAGTCGGGTTCGCGTCTTTCGTTTCATCATGTTCGGCGAAGCTCTGGAAAAGATCCACCTGCTCTGTGCTGGGAGTCTGTTGTGCTGCACTAGTCTGAGATGCTACTGAGTCGGCAGCGGACTGTTCTCGCCATTGGGCAGCGCTCGCAAGCGGGAAGTAGAATCTGTCTGAATGGCGGAAATCATATCTTGAACCAGGCACGTCCAGTTTGGATTGGCCGTGAGGTCCATCCATCCCATTGATAGTCACTGCCATTCCTCCTTCCGACAGCATACCAAAGCGTCCAGGATAGTGACGAATATTGGCGACATTCGTATCAGAGGCGACTTCCTGGGGGATCATGTCAATAGACGAGGGAATAGGACCGAAGGTATGATAGAGCTTTGTTCGCAGGTCATCCTTTTCCCGATGCAAGGTCACGTCGTCTTCGCGAGCTGGTTGTTCAGGTACGTGCTCAGGTTTCGGAGCCAGCAGGAACATTATCATCTCGTCTTTCTTCACGATCTGGCCCAGAGCTTGGTTTTTTTGTGCCTCTGTAGAAGCCCCTGTGCCGTCATCGACACCATCAAAGTCGAATTTCCAGCCCTGATCTTGTCGCAGATCACGGGTCGAGTACTGAACGTCAGGATCTAGACTAAGCAAGCCGGCCTTTTTGCCCCAGCCTCCTCCTCCAGAAAGGACTTTGATGAGGCGAGCGCCTTCTGGAATCATTTGTCGGATTGCAACATTGGTATGTTTCGCCATGAGAACTGCAGCCGCTGTATCGGAGTGCCATGCGCTAGTGATCGACTTTCCATCGGCAGAAAGTAGATGGTCGAAGCTCGGGAGGCTTATCGCCCCTTCCCTCAATATCCGTGGCACCACGAAGGCCCATACGCTCACCGTTTCCGGCTGCAAATCGAGCGCCTCAAAGTATCTCGACACCGATTTCTCAAGCTCTTCAGATGCGGGCATACTGGCGTCAGTAACTCCAGACCCCTCGGCCTGATCAATCTGGCCAGACTTCGTGGACGCTATTGCCCCAGTGGGCTGTGAAGACAGCTTCCTGATGATGTTACCCATTACATATTCGATCTTCCGGAAAGGTGTGAGTGGAACTAGCGGCAACGTAAGACTCGTGCCTTTGTGTCCTCGCATCGCGGGCAGTTGCAACGTCTGGCTCTCGAGTTTTTGCTCATGGGATAGTGCTAGTGCTGGTGAATTTGGTTGGCCTTTCCAACCGAATGTCCGGTGGATAAGGGTCGACACCAAACCGGTCGTAAAGACGGTTTGTGAGAGGGGAAGCTGCAACTCGAAATCCTTCAAAGGCGAGTTTAGTTTCTCAGTCCATCTGGGCATTCTGAATGTCAAAGACCCTGGTTTCTGTGCAGACTGCTGGAACACCGTTCGATCCTCAAGCTTGGCCTTTGGCGGGTCGCAGAACAACATATATGCCATACCCTCCGAACCCTCTGGCTCGTCAACTCCCGCAGGCAATCGGTCGACGATGGCGGATGTGGTTTCGATTTGCACACCAGGCTTTGTACGGATCTTGAAGCGCTTGTATAGAGCCTCTGATAATTTGCTGTCTAGTGCGTATCGGGCAAGACCTGGCGTCAGCAATATGACGAGTAGGGTCGGATTTTCATGGTGTCCTGTTATTGTGACCTTCGGTAATGGTTCGATGTCTTTGACGAGTTCATCGAGTGATGTGTCGGTTGGACGCGATGTCGTTACGACTCCGAAAGCCAGTCGGCCTCGCATATTGATACGCTTCACACCGCTTGCATTCGTAGCCTTCCGTGTACCCCATTTGTTCTCCGTCTGCTCAGTTCGCCTTTTGCTCGCCGGCCTCGTTTGTGTGTCAAATGATTCTTTCGCCCTTGATTTTTCGAGGGGAACTCTCCGGATCAATGGAAATTCCGCAGTTGCGCTTTGCGAAGGCGCGCTCTTTTCGCCATCCTTATTGCCATACCGCGCTTTCGAGTCGGGTCGGCCAGAGACGTCGACATAAGTTCTCGTAGAGACAGCGATGCAATGTTTTCCTGTCGTGGGTCGTCCATGGCCCACTCGTGCCGGCAGAAGCCCTCTTGCACGGCTGAGCATTGTAGCGAACGGACTCCGACAAAGCGGATGTGCGCACAAGGTTGTTGAAATGTAGGGCTAAGAGCGGAAGGGTGATGTGTTTTGTTGCTGTTTCGGAGGAAGCTTTATGAGCCGCGGTCCAGATTCAATGTTTTGGTCAGCACAGACGTCACCACTAAAACATGTTCAGCCCTACGGGATATCTTACTATAATAGGAGCAGACGTACAGCTCTTTCGCCCAAGTGTTTGTTTCATATACATTGACTTGGTTCTATCAAGTGGTACTATCGACTGTGGAGGTTTAAAAAGTACACCAGCCGTCAAGATCATAATACCAGCATACATCTATTTCAAGAGCAAATTTGAAGTCAGCGTCACCGACTATATAGCTACATGAATTTTACTCAATGCCTTATCTAGATGCTGAAGTTCTGTGCATAGCTTTTAGCACAGGTCCTGTAGACGAGCTATCTCGTGTCACAATGCTGCCACTCTCGAAACACGAGTTGAGTCGATTATAATAAGCTGTATGACAGGACTTTTGTTCGTACAACATGCGACACGATAGCGACTGACCCAAGACGTGACCATTTCAGCCAACTCAACAATTGAACGTATGCACGACTTTCCTTTCCGGGCAGCTTCTGCAAAAGACCAATCTCCCCCTCACCCTTCCTGGCTCATTTCTTTTTTCCTGCCTTCCACTGTGGAAGGTTTGCCTTAATGCCCAGCTTCTCGAGCTCCTCAACAAGCCCCTCCGGCACTGTTGCGCTGTTCTGCGCAATTGCACTGGAATTTTAGCGCCTCACGAGCTCCTCGAACAGGCGAACGCTGCCCACATTCACCGCAACAGTTCTTAGTCCATTGTCCTGGATGCCAGAAGCAGTCGGCTGGCTGGTGCTTGTTGTTAGTGGTGGTATGTCAGCCAAGTTGCCAGGTGCACTCTTCCTCCTGGGTGCAGTAGGGCGACTGGCATCGGGCATGTCAGCCATGGGCATAGTGCTGCTCGCCGGATCAACCCTCTGAGATTCCTTGTATTGTTTCCTCTGCTTGCCCTTTAGCCTCCCTACTACCGGGCGCTCATCCGTATCCAGTCTTGACTCCCTGGCTGGCCTAGGCATCTCAGACGCCCTATTGGGTCTCGTGTCTTGAGCTGGCGGACGTGCCCTCGGTTTTTGCATACTCTTCGGGACAGAGAATACCTTCTTCTTCAGACTCACTCCCGGGAATCCATATTCCTCATTGTCTTTGGCGTTGTGAGAGCCCTCCATCATCCGCTTCATCTCTCGCTCGCGCCAGGGTGATTCGGTGCCTTTTGGCAGCATGAAGAGCGGATCTTGCGCCAGCTTCGCCGCGAATGTGTTGAGCTTAGGCGGATCGCCTCCGGGTTGCACGATATCGCCTTTGTCCTTGTACTACTTGAGTCGGCGCAGGTTTTTCTCGCGTGTCGTCGATGGGAATGTGAGGGGTTCCTTGCGATAGCAGATGCCTGTTACGACGTACTTGGAGCAGGATAGACATTGAGTTATGTCGGAAGACCATGACTGGATCTGGCCGCCGGGATGGTAAACTCGCATTCCATGGAATGTCTCCGAAAGGACTCGCAGGAATTCGGCGCGCGAGATCAAGGGAGCCCTAGTCGGTTGTGTCGGACGCTGACTTGCTTTCGTGCTTCGCAGAGTTTCTTTTGGCGCTTGCTGTTCTTCTCTGTCCTCCTCTTCTAGCCATAGCTCTTGTGGTTGATCCTCCTGCTCTGCTTTCTGTTTCCCCTTGGGCGCTGGGCTTTCGAGTGGTGTCGCAGGCGTCTGAGGCGAGTCTTCTGGGCTAAGTGGCTCGCAACAACTACTGTAGCTGTCGTAGATATCTTCGAACCGCATATAAGAGCCATTGCAAGCAAGATAAAACATTCTCAACCATTGCGAAGCTCGACGTGGTTCTGGGAGTCTAAACATCTTCGCTTCGTCGCGACGACAAGGCAACCCAATGTCATCCGGCTCGGCGTTTTGGTCGACCGAATGATGGACACAGGCCTCGTTTGGGTGCTGACATGGATCCTCCTCGAGAGGCACATCGTGACTGCAACGAAGTCTTTCATCGCGAACAGCATGGAGAGATGCATCGCGGTATTCTTGCTGGTCAATGTTAGATTCGCAGCCTCGAAAGATGTGCGGCTGTTCGTTGATACTTCGTTCAAGCTGTCTTCGGTGCAACAACCAGGGCCGCTTTCCGTTGAAGCAGTCGACATATTGATGACTTCTGAGCGATAGGCTTGCGTGCGCTTAACGATTACGCAGAAGCGAAAGGTGGTGCGATAGTGATGAATGTCGCAAGAAATATGTCTTGTATGTGGTGAGGATGGTGTGGGTGTTAGAAGCGAGGAATTGCAGGCAAGAAGAAGAGCAGGAAAGAGATGGGCAAGGGAGGAGGCAGGAGCAGTTTGTGCGTCCTTTCTCAGCCACACGCAATACCTCTCTTGCATCACCGAATCAAATGTGCCAGCAAATTTTAGCACCATCACCATGAGTATTTTCGAAAGAAATGACACGAGACGCTCAATCCTGTATCGCGACCGACGCGACTCGAATCTCGCTAAAACGCATTTGACATGAATAAATAGCAGCATACATACCGTGCACCCGGCCATTTCTAGTAACCCTTCTTCTCTCCATTCTCCGCAGGCGACAAAATGCCTTCGTATCCGCTTCCGGCTTGTTTCCGTCCCTTTGCGCGAATCTCCTTAGCCCACTCGCTCATCGCGTACAGCCAGCCACCCGCGACCAGCACACCAGAGACAACGTTGACCAGACGGATAAGCAGAGAAAGGACAGACGCCCATTCTTCCGCGATCGTAAGCATAACCGGCTCAATGTCGAACTTGACGAACACACCAGGGACGCTCATCTCTGATACGGGGTGTGACTGCTCGGTCACTGCGTACTGGTTGGTGAAGACAGTGTCCTTGGCGTAACGCTTAGCATGCTTTTTCAAGCCATCCTCGCCGCTCGAAGGCGACTCGTGGTACTTGTCGGTATATTTCTTGAGCGACTTCGGGTCGGTCGTGTAGACTGTGGGAACCACGGAGAGGTAGTACTGGAACTTCTGGAAGTGGTTTTCGCTCGTCGCAACGGTGTTGTCTAGCGGGTTGACCAGTGATGGGTAGTATGGGCCGAAGGACAACTCGTTGATGTGGTGAGAGAAGTTGAATGCTGTCAAGTATTGTTAGCGCGAGCGACACATGATGCTGGATCTGTGCTTACCACTGTGGTCGAGATGCTGGCCCATTTCCATGTAACCGTGGCCTCTCGCTGTGATGTGGAAGTCTCCCTGGACTTTGTTGCCTTCCATGCTGCCATAAATTCTGCAGCTGTCCGTAAACACATGCTTCGGCAGCCTGGGTGTCTTTGGCCATTTCTTGCTCGCCTTGGCCGCTCCAAGGTAGTTGTGCACATCCTCCTCCTTGTATTCACCGAAACCCGGGTATCCGCTCAAATCCAGTCTCTCGTCTTTTGACTTGGGCAGATAATGGAGCTTGCGATCATCTCCCCACTGAACCCAAGATGTAGGGTCCTTGTTCAGCTTCGAGCCAGCCAGAATCCTGTCTCCACTGGCATCCTGAACATTCACGTGCAAATCCTCGCAGCGCATGTGCACCACGACATCCAAGTTGATCTGCAAGTCGTGCCCAATTCCTTGTTCAACACTGAATGTGTGTGTTGTCTCTCCCGTCCACCACCGTCCAAGTTCTGTCGATCCCAGCCATATGCTCGCAAGCACAAGCACTATTGTCCAGATGCCGCCGGAGTGGCTCTGTTCGGTGTATGAAGGTTTGGTCTTGGGGAATGCGTCGAATGCTTTCACCGCATTGAGCGCACCGCTTTCGCCAAAGTTGTCCTCGTTCACGCCCGAGTCGCCGAAGCCATTGTGGCCGTTCATGGCTGCGTCCAGGTGCTGTAAGCGCGAATGCTGTGAGACGGGCACACGACGCGACGCAGTATTTTTTGTGTCGAACTTGTGCTATCGGAAGAGCATTGAGGGGTGTAAGGAGTAAGGAGAGTGGGTGGTATAGTGCAATAAGGAGTGGGTGGATCTTTCGAGCCCTGGTGTCTCAGGTTACCTCGCGGCTCCCCCGAACGTGCAAGGCCACATGTCACCAAACTTCCAAACACGTCGGCTTCGGAAGCTGAGAGGCTAAATTAATCCCCTCTACAATAATAACTTCAAGCTTACCCTGAATCCGATTAAACGGCCCGCCAGAACTCATTCGCCGAAGAGGCTCTGCTCTTTAATCACGAGCACCAAATCGCCTTCTGGTCAAGCATGTGCTCGGTCAATTCTCTTGCTTGGTCTTGATCTTGTCATACACCATGGCACTGAGGAGCAACATGAAAGCAGAAGATCATATGAAGACATGATACAAGCACGGCATGCTTTCACAAGACGTTTATGGACGTCTTTTAATATGGAATTGAAACGGCTGCGATCTACCTGCCCAGCAAGACTTCATACCGCCACAAAGGTTCGCCTCGTTCCTGGCCGATGGGGAAGAGTCCCGGCAATTGTGTAACTATGCAGTTGCTGAGGATAGAAGCTTGCCTGCCGAGCGCCCTGCCGCGATGTATGCGACTATTCGCTTCGAGTCGTTCTGGATACTGTGGTGTCTGCATCGTGTTCAGGCTAGTGCACGGTAGTTGCACAGCGCTACATACATTTTGAACACCACAAACTTCTTCAGCAGCATTCTCAAGCCATTGCACATGGCCACACTCGTTTGCGCACCTTTGCTATGATCAGTGATACTTTAGCCAAAACAATGGCGTGCCCTAGGACCGCAGCCAGCCGAAGGGCTTGCTTCTTGCTTGTGGGGACCGGAGGCAACGTCCCAGGTCCTCCACCTCACCTGCCCGCAGTCTTCACGTTCCAATACACGCATGAAGTGACATCACACATATACCGTTCTGTATCCGAGATGCCGAATGACTCTCGACACTTTCATTGGCCATGATGACCGAGCAGCCTACTGCGCAAAAGCGCAGCTTAGCGTCAAAGGGTACGTGCTGGATCGCATATTCGTGGTTTGTCGAAATGGACACTGATGTCTTACAGTACGACAGAGATCCCGGGGTTTATGTCTTTGGTCTATGGCTCAGTGAAGCGATACATCAGACGGACCTGATTTTCCCAAATCGTCCCACATCAATGATTCTGCGCGACCTCGCTCAGTTGCCGCCAAGAGTCCTGCAATCATTTTCATGCTGGTTTTAAATGTTGACGTGCCAGCTGACACTCAATTCTATCTAGGCATGCGACGGTTGTAGAATGAGGAAAGTAAGATGTAAGGATGGTGGTAATGCTGGGCCGTGCAGCAGATGTATCCATCTCTCGTTGGCTTGCACGTTTGATCTACCATCCTCAGCACGAGGGCCAAAGCGTCGGTGAGTAGTCGCCTTCTAAAGGCTCATTTACAGACCTAACCTCAATCTAGCAAGCAAGATCTCCCACCCATACGACTACCGGGCAAAGGTGATGAGCCTGACACACAAAACGCTTCGTCTGCTACGGGATCGACCGAAGTCACTGAAACCACCAGTAGTCCAGGACTACCCTCTCCGGAGGATACTCGCTCGAACTTTAGCGGGCCGTCAACAACGACAGCCACGACTCCGGGTACAAACACTATATATGCCACGGATTCCCTTTGTTCACGGGAAATGGTTCTGTGGATGCTGGACGATTTCCTCACCTCTCTCTATCCCTTGATACCAGTAATACACAGACCTAGCTTCAGAAGGGCCATTGCAATGAATCAAGACAATGAGGATTCAGACCTCCGGGGTCTGATATATGGACTCTGCGCTGCCGTGGTTGGGACTATGCCTAGCAAATATCTGGCTTACCGAAACCACAATCCGCCCTTCCGATTTCAAAGTCGCCAGGACTTCATTGACCACGCCTATACGGTTCTACTCCAACTGCGTGGACCTGACTTTTTCGACAAGATCAGCTACAAAAAGTTCGCCACGTCTTATCTGTTCGACATAGCATACCTCCAAATTGGAAATGCGAACCGGGCTCGGATGATCGAAGTGGAGTGCTTACAACTTGGGAGAATGCTCAATCTCCATCGCATCACCGAGTACAAAGGCCTCAATCACATCGAAACGCAATTGAGGAAAAAGGGTTTCTGGCTTCTGTTTTATAGTTATGTCCACGGACAAGTGCAATCTCTCCGCCGAGAGCGCCTCACATTCCTGGATCCTACCCTGGTTGAAACCATCGATCTCGAATCGCTGATACCTATCGATGTCGACGACGAAGCGATATTCGAAGATCGGATTGTCCCTGGCCTGTCATCGCGGCCAAATCTCACAACTGCATACAATCTCACCTCGGCGGTATTCTGGGCCGCGATAGAGTCACGGCAAGCTTGCACTGCAGTCGGCTCTGCTCCCCTTGTGTGTCAATGCGGGAAAGATAACCGGCAGAAACAAATCGCTCACCTGCAGAGGCGGCTGCAAGATTTGAAGTATAGCCTAGACACCATTCCGCCTGAATTACGACAATGGTCAGTACGGCCAATGCCCCTGTCTCCAGACATGGCGTCCAATGCGCCAGGAGTCGTCATTTCTCAGCTTGGAGCTGTCCGGGGCAATCTTCACGTTACACATCTGTGGCTACAAAGCGTCTTACTGGATCAGCTGGAGGCACTCCTACAAGACGATGCCCCTCAATTCGATACCCCGGCCTATCTTGCAACCGTCCGCAGCAGGTGGTCAGAGCGGGAAAGTCTATGTTCCCAGCTCATACATGTTCTTACCAAGATCCCGCAAAAGGACCTCGAACCCAACGGATTACACTTCGTGTTCAAGGTGCGTGACGTGGCCGTCGGCCTCCTCAGCTGCCCCTTCGAACCACACGAACCAGCTTCGCTCCGCGCCGCTGAGTTCGTGCGTGAGTTCACACAGATACTCTCGATACTGGATTCTAGCGAATGCATCGCAACTACGAATCTCAAGACTTGGGTAGACACCGACCGAGAACAAGGTCGCAAAGGCTTACACGACATGCAATGCGATGGAATCTTTGGCTGGTCTTGAGGCGAAGAAATGTCACGCTTTTATTCGAACCGGATCTCGCGCGCTAGGCATTATTGTCAAGCTCAAAGACTATCCCTGGTCTGTCTCAGATCAGCGTACGCGCATTTTCTAAACACGCTCCTGATGCTCACTCGAGATTATGATGGCGTTCTTCTCCGACACCAGACTCTTGGATCGCTGGGCCATCTCTGCTGGCGATGGGACCTCGGCATGGCCATCAAAGATGACAGCCATCTGCTCCAATGTGTGGCCTCTTGTTTCTGGGTAGAAAAAGTACACCGTAATGCCCAAAAGAATGAGCATGACGATGAAGACGAAGTAGTACTTCCAGCCGATGCTTTCCAAAGCAACAGGGTTGACGAAAGTATTGAAGAAGATCGCGACAACAGAAGTGGTCAAAGTGACGACCAGGCCACGCGAACGCAGGCGGTATGGCCAGATTTCGCATGGATATGCAGTCTGGAAAGGTGTCCTGAGTTCTCGGTCAGCATTTGCGTCGAGACGAAGAAGATATCCGCCTGGGGACTTACATTGCGATATCATATCCAGCGAAAAAGACGAAGAGGAAAGGGATGACGGCGATCCCTGTTGCATCGGCGCCTCCCACTGCGAATGCGCCTGATAGGCCAGTCACGAGAATGAAGCCTACCAGCATGATCGCCGCAGATGCCAGGAAGAGAGGGCGCCGACCCACTCGGTCGACGGAGAATGCTGCTGCGACAGAGAACAGCAGGTTCCAGACATTGAGAAATGCTGATATGAGCGTTTGGTCTGTGACGCTGGTGACTCCGACAGTCTCGAGGACGAGGGCTAGATAGTAGCTGACGACCCCATTGCCAGCTGTGTTCATACATGCAATGTCAGCAAGTCTCATCAGGGATCAGGGGCAGGGTGACACGATTTGTACTTACACCACTGAACAAATATCCCCAGCGAAACGGAAATGAAGAGACGGTGTCGGTTGCCCGGAGTCTTGAACATCTCCGCGTAGCTCGCACTGTCGTGCGCATCTTTCTCCGCCTTCAAAGTCTCCGTGATCTCCATCATCTCGTAATTGATCAATGCTGAGTTCTTGTCGCCGTCGGCGTGCCATTTTTCCAGTAGCTCTCTTGCTTCTTCCGTGCGGTCGTTGGAAATCAGCCAGCGAGGCGACTCCGGCGCCCAGATCAAGCCAGGAAGACTCAGTACTGGAATCAGGACTTGAAGGATTGTTGGGATGCGCCAGGCAATGTTGCCCTCCATGTTGCGGGTACCGAATGTCTGTCGAAGTAGAATTCGGTCGTCAGAAAGAGATCTCCAAGAACAGAGCCGATGTGTATCACTTACGATAAAAGCGGCAATAGTGCCTCCAACGTACCATCCACACATGAACAACGCGTTTGCAATACCGCGGTGAGTGGGATACGCGATCTCATTGATGAGCAGCGGAACCGTGGCCGCAAAACAAGCAGATGCACAACCCACGAAGAAGCGAGACAGGATGAAGCCAGTCTCGTTGTCCACACCGCAGAGCCCGACTCCCAATGCAAGGAAGCCGTAGCCCATGTATACACCCAACTTACGGCCATACCTGTTGGATATCCAAGGCATGGTCAGGTATGTGATTCCTGTTCCAGCCCAGTAAATGGCGTTGATAAAACCGAGCCAAACGCCTGTGGGCGTGTTCATGAAATCGCGCCATTGGTGTAGAGCTTGCAAGCCATTCATCAAGGACCCATCGTATCCGTTTGCAGATGCTGTGGCAGTCAGTGGACAGGCCGTTGAGCTACAAGGTAAGCTGACGTACAAAACATGACCAGCGAGAAGACGCAGAAGTGGAGCTTCAGCATGTGTGCCTTCTTGTACCACGGCAGGCCATCCTTAGGCAGGACAGCGAGCACTTCATTGCCAACAGCTTTCTGTGTCGCTGTGTCTCCGTCTTGACCCATCTTGTAAGCGTCCAAGGCTGGTGGCGGAGCCTGAAAGATACAGCGAAATGTCAAAAGATGACTATGAATGCACCGCCAGCACCACTCAACAAATCATCAAAACGAGCCTGCAGCGTGTCGAAAGAGTGCCGTATATACCCTCGAGGACTTCAATCAAGATGAACAAGACAGTACCCTTGCGAGCCTTGATGTCCGCGATTCGAGGGCATTCGAACCCCCTCCGCAGGCGCCTCCAGAAAACTCCACATTAGACTCCAGACCTCTGAATCTTCTCTTTCGATCGGTGGATCATGTGGAAGGAGACTCCGTCGCCGCGGTGGCCGGTCGAAGCCACAGGCCTGTGCCGAAACGCTATTTCCCGCTCTCGCAGGGATGAGAGGCTGGAGGGCGATTGCCGACCCCGGCCGGGATTGAGACAACATTGGCGCTGTGCATAGATTGTGAAATGACGGGGTTGGACTTGAATCTTGAAGGCCAAGATACGCTCTCAGTATCACAAGTGTTCATGCTCATTATTGTTGGTTTGTACTCGAAACGCTATTAGATTGTATCGACCGTGATGTGCCTCGTACCCTGTTACTTGATACTCAGGTACATGCACTGTCGTGACCACAATTCTCGTCGACAAGAATCTCCCGAAATGGTAACCCGGGAACGACGACCCCCAACCCTAAGGCAGTTCCAAATAAGGCTTGAAAGAACGCGGATTATCATTCGAGAACCCGGTCAGATTCTCCGCTCGCTCATGAATCATGTCCAGTACGCAACGTGGTCGTGATCGGTTATGCGGGGCGGAGTACCGGTCTCCATTGCAACGAAAGGTGCATTGTGGTATTCGTGACTTAGCTTGGTATCTTGGTATTCGCACCATACTTCTTAATAACTTCCATTGGCATTGTAGAAGGCGTGGAAACGTTTCATCAAATGACAGACACGCACCCTGTCTTTCAGGCTTCCAATCCCACGTACTGCTCTTGTCTTGAGACTAAGATGGCGGCTTCTGAAACGAATTCTAAAATGTCAGGCGGTGATGCCAATGCCACTGGAGGTCTAATTGAAGGCGAATTCGACGTCGAGTCTCTGCTCGCTCAATTGACCATCGAAGAGAAGGCCTCCCTGCTTTCCGGTATTGTTGTCACCTTTCCAATCCCATTGAAGGCAGTGTTTAATCATAGCATGTAGGAAAGGATTTCTGGCACACGCAAGAGGTGCCCCGAATGAATATCCCTTCCATTCGTACTTCTGATGGTCCCAATGGCATTCGTGGAACACACTTCTATGGAAGCACACCTTCCGCTTGTCTCCCATGTGGTACTGCTATCGGGGCAACCTTCGACAAAGACCTGGTCCACCGTATTGGCAATCTGCTCGCCGATGAAGCGAAAGCCAAAGGAGCCCACGTCGTCCTTGGGCCTACAATCAATATCCAGCGAGGCCCTCTCGGTGGCAGAGGCTTCGAGTCGTACTCCGAGGACCCTCTGCTTTCGGGTACACTCGCTGGCGCATATTGCAATGGTATCCAAGAAAAAGACATCGTTGCTTGTCTCAAACACTTTGTTTGTAACGACCAGGAACATGAGCGTATGGCAGTGAGCTCTATCGTCACCGACCGAGCTCTCCGCGAGATCTACCTCCTGCCGTTTATGATCGCCATCAAGGCATCCAAACCTGGAGCCATTATGACAGCCTACAATCAGGTAAATGGGTTGCATGCATCGGAGAATCCCAAACTACTACGTGACATCCTCAGAGGTGAATGGGGCTGGGAGGGCCTCGTGATGTCAGATTGGTAAGTTCCTTGTGATTCTTCGATGTAATTATAACGCTAATAGTACGCAGGTTCGGAACCTACAGCACAACCGAAGCCATTCAAGCAGGTCTCGACCTCGAAATGCCTGGCCCAACCAGATGGCGCGGCGCCGCCTTGACTCACGCAGTATCTTCCAACAAAGTCAAGATCTCCGAGCTCGATGCCCGAGTCCGTGAAGTACTAAAGCTGATCAAAACCGCTGCCAAATCGGGAGTCCCAGAGAACGCTCCTGAGAAGGAACTCAATCGTCCTGAGGATCGCAAACTGCTCAGGGAAGTCGCCGCCAACGCTGCTGTGTTGCTTAGAAACGACGACGGCGTTCTACCTTTCAAGAAAGACAAGAAAGTCGCCGTGATCGGCCCAAACAGCAAAATCACAACGTACTGCGGCGGAGGAAGCGCAGCTCTAAACGCGTACCGAGCAGTGACTCCCTTCGACGGTATCAGCGCCCAAGCAGAAGGTCGTGTAGAATTCGCACAAGGTGCCTACGGCCACAAAATGCTCCCTCAGCTCGGCCAGAATCTCGTCACTGCGGAAGGCAAAAAGGGCTTTACAGTCCGCACCTTCAACGACCCACCAAGCGTGTCCGATCGGAAACCGCTGGAAGAGCGCCATCTTGCTGATGCCAACATTTTCTTCGTCGATTATGTTCACGAAAACCTCAACACGATCTGGTACGCCGAAGCAGACGGCATCTTCACCCCAACTGAATCAGGCGTGTACGATTTTGGACTTGCAGTTACCGGTACTGCCCAGCTATTCCTCGACGCTGAGCTCTTGATCGACAACGCCAAGAACCAAAGACCAGGTTCCAGCTTCCTCGGCACAGGCACCGTCGAAGAGAAAGGGCACAAAGAACTCAAAGCAGGCCGTTCGTATCACGTCAACGTACAATGGGGCTGCGCAAAGACTAGCACGCTTCACAAAGCAGGTACTGTGGACTTCGGACACGGAGGCTTGCGCTTCAGCGGATGTAAGCGCATCGAGACCAAGGCCTCGATCAAAGAAGCCGCCGAGCTCGCTTCAAAGGTCGATCAAGTCGTTATCTTCGCTGGACTCAGTGGCGAATGGGAGTCAGAAGGCGAGGACCGCATCAACATGGATCTGCCTCCTAACACCGATGATTTGATCTCCCACGTCCTAGACGCGAATCCGAACACCGTCGTTGTCATCCAGAGCGGAACTCCCGTAGCCATGCCATGGCTGCACAAAGCGAAAGTCGTCATCCAGGCGTGGTACGGAGGCGACGAGACCGGCCATGGAATCGCAGACGTGATATACGGCAAAGTCAATCCCTCAGCAAAACTACCACTCACGTTCCCTAAGCGTGTGAAAGACAACCCGACATACCTGAACTACAGGTCTGAGGGCGGACGCGTCCTCTACGGGGAAGACGTATACGTCGGCTACCGATACTACGAGCAGCTAGAAATCGAGCCATCGTTTGCATTCGGTCACGGCTTGTCGTACACTACCTTCGAACTCTCGAACCTCAAGCTCCAGCAGAAGAAGGGCAACGATCTCTCTGTGCACTGCAAACTCGAGAACACCGGCGATCGCGACGGCGCTGAAGTCGTGCAAGTGTACATTGTACCCGTCTCGCCACCCATCAAGAGACCCGTGAAGGAGCTCAAGGGCTTCACTAAGAAGCTGTTGAAGCACGGCGAAAGTGCTGATATCACGATTGACATGGACATAGTCAGAGCGACCAGCTTCTGGGACGAGAAAGAAAGCAGATGGTGCAGCGCAGCAGGCGAGTACAAGATTCTTGTCGGCACGAGCAGTGCTGGCGACTTCCTCGAGACATCCATCAGGATCCAGAAGACGGCTTACTGGAACGGTTTGTGATGTGTAAAATATTATCATGGCACACTGAAATTCGAGTTTACGTTAATCATTTTTTTCGATACAGTATCAATACAATACATGTAGCTGAGGGAAGTGTTTGAATCAGAGCAAAGATCTGGGTCGTAAGCGATCCCAAAACGTCGAGTTCAAAGATCCATGCCCTCCACCATCTTGTCGATATCATCGACCGTGGTAGCATCTCGCTCCTGCTGTCTTAGTTGAGTTCCTCCCCATCCAGCGCCCCACTTCGCCTCCTCCGCCACCGCAGCCTCCTCGCCGTAATCGGCCGCCATCCTGTTGCGGACGTGATAGTACGCGCGAACAGAACGCCTCGTGATGAGCTCGTCCAGTACCTTGACCCACAAGCTCTGGTCCTCGTTCACCATTTTCTGCCACTGCTTGAGCGAGATCTCGAAATCGTAGTGGCGAGATGTGGTTTCCCTCTTGAGCGAGATGTGCAGGTCTAGGCGAAGGAACTCATCTGCGAAGCCTTCGTCGTGGAACATCACGACCGAGAGGCGCGAAGTGCCGGGTCCACGGGTCATGTTTTGGAACGCGGTGAGCTGAGGGATGAGCTCGTCTTCTGGGAAACTGTCACTTCCGTTGTGGTGTTCCTCGATGGGGATGTGGATGCGGCAGATTGACTGAAAGACGCCTGCTCTTGTCTGGTCGTGAGGTGGTGCCTCGCGGTTGCCGAGCTCAACAGGAGGTGTGAGCGAAGGCTCTGTGTCGGGTGGTAGAAGGCCACGGACGGGGTACTCGATCTCGAGGACGTGTGTGGTGGGCACGTCCTCGAGGCTGATGTCTTCGAACAAAGACGCAAGGTGGTTGAAGTTTGCCATGGTGTTGTTGTGGACTTGGTGGTTCTAGGATCTGCAGCGAGAACGAACGATTAATGTATTTTGCCATTGGTGAACGCTGGTGTCGTTCAACGCCAATGTGAAAGTCATCCTTTCACGGTACTACTTTTCACTCCGTATCTAGGGGCAGCAGCCCTCTGCGTTTTGTGATGACACAATGCCATTGTTCCTCCGAAAGGGGTCTGAGGCTTTGTGTGCCCTCTCACTCCAACGTTGGACCCGAGAAAAAGTGAATTATGTTGGTGAATGGAAATTGCAACCGAGAGCGTGGTTGGCTGGTGTCCCAGTGAACTGATGCCCTAAGTGTGTCCCTGGAGGTGATGTGTACGCGAGATGCTCGCTTCCGGGTCTGCGATGTGTGCCGTGAGGAGGATTTAGAGTCGATACCAGCGCCTTCAATGTCATATGATCGGGCCAACGCGTATGCTTCATGACTGTACAACGAATGCGGCCTATCGCATCGTGAATTAACATCCTCAGGAGCCGTACTGTCGAGTCCTGCCTATACGCATATCTCGATGCGGCCTGTATTCCCTCATTCTTCGTGCCAGTGTCTAATTCTTTGCGTCGAGTTCCAGAACTACCCAAACCCATCCCCTCCTCACTCATCGTCCACAAAACTACTCGCCAGCCTCCCAAAGAAAGGCACCTCCACCCTATCCAGCGTCTCTGCATGTCTCCAAGCCCCCAAAGCCAGATACGCAATCAACAGCACATCAAAAACAAACAGCATCCAGCTCACAATGCTCGTCCAGCTGAAAATAACATGCACCAGGAATAGCGCGCCAAAGACCAACGAGCTCTGCCACGCGTGGAAGCGTACGTAATCCGACTTGTGCTCGAACAGCAGTAATACCACTCCGCCTGCGGGCGGTAGCACGAGGTACGCGAGACATGCTTCGAGCTGCAGGGATATACCGAGGGATGTCTCGAATAGTGAGGTGTTGCCGGTGTATGTGTATACGTCGCCGCGGTTGTCTAGGTAGTCGTTTTGGCGGGGGTCGCCGCGCTCGAGGTCTGTGTAGCCTCCTGGGCCGAAGTCATCTTCGTCGTCGTCGGCGTATTGTGAAGGTGAGGGTAAGCGTTGTGCGCGCGCGGCGGCCCAGGGGTCTTCGTTGCTGGGGGTTGTGGCTGCGGAGAGGTTGGTTTGTGGTTTGGGTTGTTGTGGTTTGGGCGAGGTGGTGGGAGAGCGGAGGGGAGGTGATAGGGCCCGCGTGGACTCGGGAGGGGAGGACTGGTAGGGAGCGAAGTTCATGGTCGGTGGTTGAGTTTTTCGCTTGAGTGGAACGAGGTTTCTGTGGTACAGGGACACGAGACACGAGTGTTTACAGCAGCTGGACAAGTGAGGGAGCATGCAATGGTCGGTGTGCTTCACCATCGAGGGCTAGCACGGCTCACGGTCCCGATCACATGCCACTCAGGCACTCGGCACGTCATCTTGAGCTTCCACATCTCGTTAGCGCCAAACACACGTGCCTGAAGAGAGGTAACTCTTATCTTCGTGTGTTATTGGACCATGTTTCCTGTTTCATAACCTCTACTCTTACATGTCACGACGAACTCTGTGATAGGGAACAAAGACTGCGGACTTGGATTCTAACAAAGAAAGCATTGTATACCATCGGAGCCAAGCTCCGGGCTACCTCAAAACACCATGATACTTAGGATTCAGTCGATAAGAATAGCAAACCCGCTTTACACCATCAGTCTCTCGACAATGCCATGAGCGGTGGAAATCCAAACTTGGGACTCGGCGTGTGACCCGGATCCTGGCCTATCAGACGCTGCAAGTAAGTCGGCGACATGCGTCTTTGTCCTCTAATTCCACCGCTGCTGCGCGTAGGAGTTGAGCCCTTGGAGCCAGGACCCGCATTGCCAAACTCCGCTAGCAGTATATCTGAGCTATTCTTCAGCGCAGTATTAGGAGACTCGCCAGAAAGAATGGCGTTGTATCGTGCGTCGCGCTCAGCACGCTGAAGGTCGAATTGCCGCCGGTCGCCCATGGAGGGCGTGCGGATCGGGCTGCTTCCGGGTGCCTGTAGGGTGGATGTACTTGCAGGTGTCTGAGGCAATGACACTGCATGAACTGGAGTATTGTTTGACTGTTTGCGAATATGAAGCGGCGATGGCTTCTCCACAGCTCGCTCAAACAATGCGAGGTCATCGTACGAGCCAGTATCATCAGACTCTGTCTCGTCCAAGTCCAGGGATGGCTCGCGGGGGTATCGGACGGGGCTGCTTGTACTGGCCGTGCTGTGTGGGAAGTACTTTTGCCGTAGAGATGGATCGGAGCCAGGCCGGAATACACCAAGATGCTTCGCAGCAACACGATCGAGGATCGGTCTGAAGAGTGTCGACTCGAAAGAACTTTGTTTCATCGGCGCTTTGGGGCGTAACGGCAGCCTCACAGATCGCTCTGGAGATGGTGGTCCATGCTGGTGTACGATCTCATATTTCGTGTCTTCGACCAAGCTGTCTCGACGGTTCTCCTTGGACTCTGAAATGTGTTCTGCTGTACGTCTTATTCTGGTTGGAATCTCAATGGCGTCAAAGTTTTCATCCGATGGCGAAGGATGGACATGCACATCTACAGACTCGCTTGGGCTTCGGTTTCGGCTTCGGCGAGAAGGTGCCGGTGTTCCTGGGGCTCCAACAAACGGGTTCTGTTCCACGTGGCGAGTAACTTCTGAATCCAGCTTCTCCAAGTCTAACACTTCCTCGAGTCCTGCGAGACTATCCCGGTACTTTTGCCGCGCGCGAGTTACCTCTGTGTCCACTGGAGCCGGTTCGCTCTTACTCGGGATGTTCTTCGAAGTGTCGTGGACTGTTCGTTCAAGAACACTGGAACGCTGTGACGACGATATTCTGAGTGCCAAAACCGGCGAAGGGAGCTGGAGCACATCGATTGCATCGTCGGGCAAGTTCTTGCGAAGAGCAACAACATCGGTCTGTGTCGGTGGTGTTACGGCCATGACCATAGAGGGCGAGGCTTGCGCATCGTGGCGCGTCGTCGTCACTGTACACTCGAGAATTCGACGTTCCGTAGTGCTGTGGGCCATGCTGTTGGTTGCAGCGGCTGCATGGCGCGATACCTTCGTCAAAGAGCAAATATCTTGAAAGGGATCGTCACAACCTGTCCCAGGGGGAGTTGGGCCATGCCGAGAGTGTTCATATATCAGTGCGATGTTTGACTCTTCGCGGCGAGGGGGGCTATCGTACGGCGGGGCTGGCCAACGGCGCTCGAAGGTATCGTCGTGACCACCAATAAGGAGATGCGGTGGCGTGGGAGGGTTTGACTGGTAATGTATCTGCTGGGGGCCGAGGTTTGGTAGCTCACTGCGTGCTACGGCCGCTTCACGTTGCACGTGGAACGGTACATGCCTGTCTGACCAGTTCAATGGGCAAGAGGATGGTACGCCTGTGGTGATGTTTGATGGGTCTTGCAATACCCTGATCTCGGCGAGGTCTGAGTGGGTCATCTGGAAGGGCGACAGCATTGCTGGCGGGCCAAGATCGACTCTCAAGACAGGCAGCGGTACTGGTATGTCGATTGGTGAAGACGGCAACGGAACCAGGGTCGCAGGGTCTCTGTTCTTGTTTCCATCTTTAGCCGGTGGAGATGCCGCCTTTTTCGTGTCTTGCGAGTTGCGGACGATGAGCTCTGGATCATGAGGACCACGGGAACTGGACGCATCGACGCTCCTGCGAAAGACGTGCGACACGCTTCCTCGCCCGGAATGGCGTGAGTGCCGGCTGAGATTCTGGCGCAGAGACGCAATGGCAGATCTGGAAGTTGGCGACTTGCCGCGAGCTGATTGCTTGTCGGGTGTAGTGCACTTGATGGCACCCCTGATGGACGGGACGTTGGGGTGGTCTAGCTCAACATCTGATGTACTATGCTCTTTGTCAGTCGCTGTGGCCGGGCGGTCATGTTCGCATGATGGTATACGTACATGCTGCCATTACTGCCTCTCAGAGACTCCACCGCGGCTTTCGCCGACAAGGCACCTCGGTGTACTGCACTTCTGAAGCTGCCGAACCATGACTGTTTCTTGTGGAGTGTTAGTGGCTCGTCCAGCGCTGTTCGCGATGGCGGACGATCAGTTGATGCTTGAGGAAGCATGTTGTGTACCACTCGTTGATGTACAGAGGCATAGAGAAGAGGAGATGCACATTCTACCTTACCTTGCCTTGAGAGGCTTGACATCTCAACTGGAGGTCGCTTCCATTTGCTCAATTGTGACTTCTGTAGAAGTTGCTATGTTTGTGGATGTCACTTCCTTCAAGCGCTCTGGCGTTGCTATGGCCATCGTTAGGAAGGCAGGCATGCTGCTTGTATAAGCAGTGAAGTTACATGTAGCCCAGAAGACCACACATGCGGATGGTAAGCCTTTGTATTGTATACATCATTGTGCATGCCTACGCCCTTTGGTCGGTCGAGTGAATGGTGTTGCCACGCGAAGAGCAAGAGCTGCTTCTGCTGGAAAAGTCCGGGGAGCGCGCGACTGAACACGAGCTTCAGCCAAAGTTCCTACGCTTGCTCGCGACACACAAACACTGCCTGAAAGCATCCCATATCATCCTCTCGCAACCTCTTTTTCGCATTTCAAACCTGTAATTTGGCTTCTTATCAACACCTTCTCATACACACGATCCCTCTCACATCACCATGACCGACGGAAAGAAGCAGCCAGTCTCTTTCGACGACATCATCAAGGCTGGTGAGCCAACAACATGCGCCGGACTAGCACATGAAACCCTCGTCACTAACCTCACTTCAAGGCCGCCAGAAGCGCAAGAATGAGCAGCTCGCACAAGACATCTTCGGCAAGAACCGTCGCCAGAGCGCTCCTGCTGCTGGAAACACCAAGAAAGGTCCCATTGGAGGCAGTCTGGCCAGCCGAGTCGGAGTGACCAAGGTATGCCTTGCAGGTTAATCGCAGCTCACGACCAATCCGACTGATGATCTCGACAGCGCACAGCATCCATCCCTCGCTCGAATAGCGCGACACCTCGCAATGGCCGTGGCCCCACCAGGCCGCCGCTCTCAAGCAACAACAGCCACCGCGCCGCCAACACACCCTCGAGACTTGCACCCGAGCCCCGAAAGAACAACGCAGGAAGAAACGCGGCCGCGAATGGAGGCAGCATCAGCATAAGAGGCGCTGCTGGCGGACCGTACATCGTGATGGCCAGCAACTTCGCACCCGGAACCACAGCGGCAGACATCGAGAGTGTGATGCGCAGCGTCGGCGGCGAGCTGCAGTTCTGCAGGCTCATTGCTGCGACACCTACTGTCATTGCCGAGATGGGCTTTACAGATGCTGGGGATGCCGACAAGGTCATTGAGACTTTCAACAACAAGAGGGTAAGTTTGGGAAGGATACCCTGCACGTGCGGCGCACAAATACTCACATCTTGGACAGGCCGACGGCAGACTTCTGCACGTGTATTACAAGGACAGCAGCGCAGCCGCGAGACCTATTGCGCAACCCGTTGAAGAGCCGGTGCAGGTCGAGGAGGACGAAGTCATGGAATTGGACGACAGCGCAGACACAAGGGAGGCCGAGAACCGTCTGCGTGAGGAGCGCCGCGGTAGAGACGACAGGGACCGCCGCGAAGTCTTCCCATCAGGACCCAGAGGTGGCAGAGGTTTCTACGAGGACTGGCAGGGAGCTAGGCCTCAGCCCGGTTACAACGACGGTCGCTACGGCGGCGGTCAGGGTGGAGGCCAGGGTGGCGGCTACGGGCCACGCGACAGGATGCCCAACGGTCCCAGGTACGGCGGACGCGGTGGAGGTGGTGGCGGTCAAGGCGGCTGGAGGTCGTGAACGAGGAACACAGCTCAAGAAAAGAGTGAATGATTTTAGCTGGAAAGCGCGGGTTCCGCGCTACGAGGTCCACGCATGGCATGGCATGGCAAAACAAGGCTCTATGGAAGGATCGGTACCCATGCACTTGTAACAACAAGGTCAGATTCCTGACTGCTTCGCCCAGTTAGACTCTGGGAGGGTTTCTTTGATACCCTAAAACGCTCTAAAAGACATCGAAAATGAACATCAACTATCAACCTCACCCAGCAGCCCAACACGCTCTCCACGCCCCCATTTGTCCTCCACGAAATCGCTCAACTCCAGCAAATCCCGACAATTCATCAACGCCATCTTCTGCTTCTTGCCCATCCCGTCCATCTTAACCGTCATATCCATCAAGTGATGCCGAACCAACTCAAACGGAATCGGACAGCGAATCGCGTAGCCCATAAACATGTGCACGCACTCAACAGGCGTTATATCAAAGCCCGCGAACATAGCAGGATTCTCCAGCATCCCTCGCGCAGCCATAACACCATCAACACCAGTCTTCGCCGCAATCTCCTTGACGCCCTGCAGCGTGTACGCATCACCATTAGCAATAATCGGCACGCGAGCATACTCTTTCAGAATCCGCACAGCTTCGTAGTCAGGCGGCGTGCTCGAACGCTGACTTTTCAGTCGTCCGTGGATCGTGATGTAGTCGACATCAGCATCTTGCACGAGATCGATCCACCGCTTCGTCTTGCTCAAGTCTTTAGCAATGCGGATCTTGACGCTGACGCTCTTGCCTTTAGGCGCAAGCACAGCTTTCACAGCTCGCACCATATCGGCTACCAGCTCGGGAGTCTCCATGAGGTGACAGCCAATGCCCTCTTTGATGGCCCAGGACTGCGGACAGCCGCAGTTGAGATTCACGCCGTCGACCCAGGGCTCGATGAGAGCGGAGGCGCGGGCGAATTCTTCTGGGTCTGAGCTGGCGAATTGGGCGATCAGGATGTGTGGGCGGTTGTCGTGGGGTGTTGGTAGTCGTTCTTGGGGATGTGTGGTGAAGTCACTGTCGCGGGCGATGTGGCTGCGGGTGAATTCGTGGGCGAGCATCATGGGTGTGTAGAGCACGTCGGTGGCGTAGTGGCGGGCGACCATCCGGAAGGGTAGTTTGGAGTATCTGTATGTTCGTGTGAGTATAACTTCGAGTTGTACGGGAGTGGACAATAACAAGCTTACCGCACCATAGGCGCTGAGACTGGGCAAGGCTTTAGTGAGTGTTGAAGAAACGATATGTTTGTATTGAGATCTACCTACCGTGCAGCGGTCTGCCTTCGGCTTTTGCATTATCGAAGAGCGAGAAGATACTGATTGCATTACCATGTTAACAACTACTCTATTTCCAAAAGTCTGCGGTTGGAACGCCACGATGAGTCTTCGATTTTCAGTCGATTCGAGAACAGCATCAGAAACCAATCTGGATGTACCTACCGAGGGCGTGGAGGTTTCCCATCCTCCAGGCTGAGGTTCTCCATCTCGGAGGCGGCCATGAACGTGATCGGAAATGTGTTGATATATTCTCCGTCGCCTCCAAGTCCAAGCCCTGCTGAAGGCTCATCCTGTGCCTACTGGGTACTTCCGGTTATCAGTTCAGATAAGCTCTCGGGGAAGCCAAGGAGCAGTCTGCGGCGAAGACGACGTGTGATTGGCGCGCATTCTCGCGCTCCGAACGCTTGGAAATAATCGATCGGAAAGTCAAGTTCACAAGCGTTGGGTTCAGCCTCGGGCACTTGATCGCGGCTCTGCTGCTTTCTTCTGCTGCCCCTGCCTGTGGTGGTGCGGTGTGAGGTACTTGGGTACACAGTAGTGTTACATGTATGTCATGACATGTGCCTCGAAGTCAATTTATGAGGTGATGACACTGCAGGATGTGAGTGGCACGCTGCCCAGCTGATACTGCACAAACGGCGCTGACCAGTGTCGTACCTTGCGCATGATACCATCAAGGTGTGCGATTGAGCCTCTCGTAAGGCGCCGGCAGGGTAGACGTACTTTTGTCAAACACCAGACAACCTTTCGTGCTACATCACCCTTATCCGCGATTACGCCGACCCATTTCTCTCCCGTCGTGCTTATCATCATGCCGCGGGTACGGTCACAATGGTGTGCTGCTAGGAACGCTGCGATAGCGGCCCTCTGTTGACTCTCGTGCTCCCTTTCGTCTCTCTGACTCTTCCCACTGTTACTACTGCTCATTTTCTAGCCTGTCGAACCACTGCCTGGCCAGAGAGTAAACTTCGCACCATGCAGCCTTCGTATACTTCCTGCGTCGAGCACTATCGCTCAAAACAATCTCAGCCGCAAGAAAAGCCATTGCCTTTTACCGCTGGGGCCTCAGAGTCGGCTACTTTGCCAGGAGACTCGTGTTTCCTTCGCCTGCCCACAGAGATCAGGTTGCAGATATATCAGCTGCTCGTGCTGCCTCGCGAGCACGACGAACTTCTCCCGTCATACACAAAAATCACTGCCAGTGCGCCAGATTTCTTCGACTACGACCAAGTCGTGCCAGGCACAACTCTTTTAGCATCCGCAGACCTTCGCAAGCCAACCTTGCGCTTCCGTACAATCGATCCTCTCCGGCACGATACACGCTTAGGGAGAATCGAGGATCAACATATCCGCAGCACCTACAGCGTTCACTGCGACCGCTTCCGCGCGAGATGTCTGGGAACAACATACCATTGCGTCAACAGCCCGAATCTAAGCGAGTGCGTGGGTCTTATGCGTGCGAACAAGCAGATCCACGCAGAAGTCGCCGAGCTGCTCTACAGCCACTACGCTTTCGACTTTGACAATCATGTCGAGGCCATCGTGCCCTTCATGCAAGATCTCACGCCTTTCTCACGCTCGTGCATCAAGTCGATCCGCATCGTGAAGCGCTCCCTGGCCTATGAGAAAGAGTTCGACAAATGCGAGTGGACGAACGCCATGCAGTGCTTGAGCTGTCCGGAGATTGGACTCGGGCTCCAGAGTCTGGATCTGGGCATTGTCGCAGGGCGTCCGGGTCCCAATGGCTGGGATGAGATTCCTGCGTACAGCGCGCGGGAGTTTGGCTGGCTCAAGGATATGGAGGGCATGGAGTGGCTGCGAGATCTGCTGGAAATCAAAGGCCTGCAAGCGCTCAATGTCGACGCAATTGTCGAGCACTGTCCGCCGGTAACGACCAGCAGAGCTATGGCGGGATATGTCCGGTTTTCTTCGAGCATAGAGAGCGGTCTGTCGGAGTTCTTGCAGAGGGAGATGCTGGCTTGAGATGGAAGCTATCTGAACGAGTAGATTAGAAGCGGTATACAGAACGCGCCCTATGCGAATCATGACCTTAGATTAGAGCAAATCATGTTATTTCCGACAATGCAATACGCACGTCGCAACCTAGGATACAAACATGGACAAACCTCAACGAGAGTCACATAGGGCTAGGAGCAAAGGCAAGAGTCTGAGCTCCCGGCTGCTCCTTCCGCGTGCGTTCCATTCAATGCAGATCCAAAACGTGCGCCAACTTCGCCGCAACCAGACTCCACCACGATGCAACCTTTAACGTTATCATCACCATCGTTCGCATTGGCTCCTTATACATGTGTAATGATGGGCATCGGCCAGCTCCGCGCCATGTCTCTATACACGGTATCGAGGCTATCTTCCCATATTGGAACAAACCGCACATCCACATGGCCGCTCACGCTCAGAAAAAGAGTGGACCCACTCCAATGCCATCATCCTTCCTGGCTCTAACGTCTTTTTTCTTCTCTATCCGGGTACCGCACATGGCAGCATCGGGACACGGTGCCGTGGCTTTTCGGCGTTACGGTCTTTACAGTTTTTGAAAATGGATACAACATCGTCATCGCGTGCGATAACTGTGATAGCGTGCGCGATGAGCGGCACCCTTAGGACGTCGAAATATGAGTCCATTGGGTAATGCGCACGGTACAGTATACCAGACGATTAGTCGGTCAGTGCAGGAAGTACATATATTTGCGCCGGTTTCCCATTGCTTCCATGTTTGCTGCTCGTTTGTCTTGCTAACCTTTGGACGATCCTACTACTGAGAGTTACTCATTTTCAACATGCTCGCCAAACAGACGCTACTTTTCTCGACGCTGCTGTCGGCGGCTCTCGCGGCGCCAGCTTCTGGATCGCAAGGCAACACGACCGCTGCAGTAAATGGCACCGCTTCGGCCACCAAGCCCAAGGCTATCCTCGACAACGATTGGTACCCGGCTGGCTTCCTTCCTTACGCCCAGGTTCTTCGTGCCGGCTGGGATGTCCTAGGAATCACTTCCTCTACCGCCAACTCGTGGGCTCGCCAGACCGCCTATCATGCCCTGGCCACTCTTGAGAGAGGCAACCTGAGCTGTATCCCCGTCTACTACGGCTCCGACTACCCGCTCCTCAACACTCCCAAGCTGTTTCAAGCATGGGAGGAAGTTCACGGCAAGCTTCCATGGGAAGGTGCCTTCGCACCGGAGACTTCGACCACTGAGAACAGCGACCCTACAAGCGGTGATCCCAAGCGCATCGTCCGCTCAGCTTTCACCGCTGGGTATCCCAACAACACCGTCCAAGCCGATCTCAGCGCTGCCGAGTTCATGGTCCAGAGCGTCCGCAAGTACCCTGGTCAGGTCAGCATCTGGACTGCCGGCGCCCTGACCAACGTTGCTCTCGCCATCCGTCTGGACTCTTCCTTCGCCGCCAACGCTCGCGAGCTCGTCATCATGGGCGGCTACCTCGACGTCAACCTGCTCATGACGACCGGCAGCGTGCTCCTCGCAGACTACCAGTCAGACATCAACCTGATGATCGACCCCGAAGCCGCAAAAATCGCTCTGACAGCCGATTGGAAGAACGTGACCGTCACCGGCAACGTGGCAAACCAGGTCCTCATCGGCCCTACCTTCTTCGAGGAGATGGCCAACCAGACCCAGAACGCTTACACCGACATCCTGACGGACACGTATCCTACACAATTCCCTTTGTGGGACGAGACTGCGGCTGCGTTGATGGTTGACCCTAGTCTTGCG
>Ga0265797_10002272_pt1 | contig 32566 bp, 36 predicted proteins | sample P2T30metagenome_FD_192433 | JGI IMG/M metagenome (GOLD analysis project Ga0265797, IMG submission 192433) | Plant litter microbial communities from East Loma Ridge, Irvine, California - P2 T30 | ecosystem: Environmental > Terrestrial > Plant litter > Unclassified | place: USA: California... | reverse complement strand
CAAGATCAGTTCATATTCAGGCATCCATTCGATGTACGAATGCAAGGATATCCCGCCAGTACGACAGCCCTACTGAAAGCCTACATACAATACAGATAGAGTATAGCCACCACTGAAATCTTGGACGACCACAGTGGAGGCCGATCATTGGTTCTACTCTACGCCCGTGGTAACATGTGTTAGTATCTGACTGCATTGCCGCCCGGGCGTACGAACCCCGCGTGTTCCTTCGATACTTCTCTGGACCTTAATGCAATCCACCATGCATACGTGGGTGAAGAAGATAGCTGACCAAATAAAGAAAGGCCTTAGTAAGTGACCCTAGTGCAGCTGCCCGGGTGAATAGTCAAAGCTAAGCCTGGTTAGGAAAGTCTCAACCTGCATCGAGCATTTTGTGTTCGAATGCAAGATTCTCCTTCCATATCTATGACATTGTCTTCTAACTAGAAGGAGAGTCATCACATGGCACATTGAGACACTGAGTGGTCTAACGTGCTCTCTTGGTGACACACCATGAGCGTGCATGATATGAAGCACATCCGCTAATTCGTACATGTCTCTACACCAATAGTTAGAAAGCGCACACAATCCCGAAAATGGGCAATCCGCGGTATGATTCCTGTTAGGTACAGCTCTCATGAGCTTAGCGATCGCTGAAGTCATTGGCGCTAAGTGTGCGGCATATGTGAACGACATGCAGTGATAACCAACATTCGATCCATCATCTTCAATTGGCAGGACTCTGGCAATGAAGTTGGACTCTAGCATTTCTTTCGATATGTTCGATGGATCCTATGCTAGTGGTATTAATCATCTCACCGATCGTAGCCTAAGCTACAGGAACGGCACGAGGTGGTTGGTTGTTAGAAGTCTCTCGGAGGCACTCTGCCACAAACTGACCAGATGTAAAGGATAGAGTTGAGAATACAATAGGTGCAGTGGATTCGAGATAATCCTCTCTACGAGAATTTGCGGTAAAGGGTAGAGGCTTGTGTTCATAAGAGCGGTTGACTGAAAAGTCTTCGTATAGTCCGTGGGGTGAGAGAATGCAGACGTACCGAGTGTTTGTACCGACTACAGGCAGGTGAAAAGCCTTGCTAAATCGATTTATATAGGTGGAAACAGAGTACCCCACTAGTCTCTTACCAGTTTTGTTACAGACGCCTCTAGCCTCGCGAGTAGTTGGGAGCGGATTCTGGCCTTACCAAGAGAGTAGAAGCATCGCGTTGCGCGTACATACGTGAATTATAGATTCAAGTTGATGTGTAAACCGAGCTGGAGATTACACAACTGTAAAGAAACCCTGCGTTGTTGTAAGCAAGACACTACATGTGCGTACTCTTCGTCGTTCCCACTAGTCGGTCCGCATAAGAGGGCTGGAAGTATCAATGTAGTGAGGAAGTGTTCGGCTACAATGGGCTGTCGCTACTTGCTTCCACCAAAGCTCACCCACCACGTCCTCAATCTATGAATTTCGCAACTGCAAACACTCTCCGCTCTCATTATTTCCAACACTTTGGAAAGATCTGATATCTGCTGCATGGTCTAAGCCTGGTAGTTTCGCTACTGACCAATCAGAAGCAGGAGCTGTAATGGTCTAGCGGTTATGACATTCGCCTCACACATCTGTGCGAACCGCGAAGGGTCTCGAGTTCGAACCTCGATTACAGTATTTTTTGCTTGCCGTATACAGTTGACGTTTGGTCTGGCTACTATAGTAGCTTTTGCGTCGCTCTGAAGATTGTTCCAGCACCCGTTCGGCCAAGCCAGAGCTTTCAAGTTCGCGTCTCGGAAGCAACTTCTCAAAGCTAATGCTACTCTTGAGACAAGGCAGAGTATATGTCATATCCAAACCTCGAGAGTGCGACACAATCCATATTACTCAGTCCAGCGCAGATGAACTCAGAAACTTTCGCACCGCATATGTCGTGTTGAAGGCTGCTATTTTAGAGGTTCGAGGGGTGGGGTGTGCGTTCATTGTTGAGTACTGAAAGCGCACAGATTCATGGACGCCTGCAATGCTGTCATAGTCTAGAATTTCGAAAATTTCCTTTCGATAGATCAAAGCGGGTATGGATGACGATGAAGAATGTTGATGAAGTTGGTGTTGTTTACGTTTTTGGTCACTCCACGAGCAGGTTGCTAATATGCACGCTGACATCAGGGTCGCGGGACCTCGGCCGGCCACGCGATGCACATGCTCACCCCACAATCGAAAGACTTTCATCTAACCACGATCAGCACACAACTAACCCCACATGGCCTACTTCCATCGTCCCTGCGTGCGATTGGATGTCGGCCGCTGCCGTTTCACCAGCCGAGCCCTTTCTGACCGGCAGGGCAGGCGAAGCCGCAATACATGCGCGGCCGGAAACCCACTGGAGATGACCACCCAACGCCCTGGTACGTCAGTGGTCTCTTGGTCTGGGGTTGCGACGCGAGAATGTGTCGGACCAACCGGCCCAGTCCACTTGTGTCACGGAACCCGGTGATGTCAAGTGCTGTGATTCGTGGCATGATGTATGGGTTGGGTGGAGAGACAGGAGTGCACAGGAGTGCACAGCCCACTCGTGACCTGCGTTTCCCCGCACGAGGCTATTGTATATACAGTCTGCATACGCCGCGCTTGGTATGTCTCACCGGACAGCGGAACACCATACACGTTGCAAGCCATCAATCAAACATCGCACTACCGAAGTCAAACCGCGGCCGATACTCTCACACACCTTGGCTACCAAGTGCCACACATTTCAAACACCACACACCACTACACCACCATACATACGGCGATAAGATATAAGTCGAACAAGTCAACCGCCTAGAGGAAGACCATCATCACCATACCTGGCATTCACATTCATCTTCGCCACTACTACACAACAATCAACATGTCTTTCCTCCTCCGCACTTCTACTCTTGTCCGCCAGAGGCTTTTCACCACCTCAACACGTGCTCGTGGCGCCATCTCCATGGAAGATGTTGCTGCAGCACAGATGACATCCACCCCTGGTGCCAGTGTCGTCCCAAGGCTCGGAAAGGTAGCAAAATGGTGAGTTTCGCCCTGCTCCTAATATTATCTAGCACTGACAAGAATTAGGTACCTGCCTACTATGGCCGCTGTAGCTGCTGGTACGATCTACCTGTCAAAGACCGCATCATCACAGCCTCGACGACCCCTTACGCTCGGTGATGCTAATGCCAACATAGGCTTTGGCGTGACCAATGCACTTAATGAGGCCAACCGCAAGGTTCACTCTGCACTTGAACTCACCCAGGAACAGAAGAACCAGATGCTCATGGACTCTTACGGCGAGCGCTCAAGTTTGGAAGACATGGAGAGGGCCATTGCTGGAATGGAGGCTAAGATGACTGCCAAGAAGGACAGGAGAAGGATTCTCGAAGAGGCCTACGGCGACAAGGCCAGCCTTGAGGACCTCCAGAGGGCCATGGAGCTCTACGAGGTGCAGTGAGTGAAGCAAGAGGAAGTGCTCCATAAGAAGAGCAGAGTACCAGCTTCGCGCCTTAGAGCGCATGCAGATTGAGAAGAAGAGGAGGAATATCCCGCACGCAGAACGCTGCGGCGTCGCACCGTCAGGCCACGAGCAGACACAGACTCCAACCCAAAGTGTCACTGCTACGTGTATCTCGAGAAGTGACATTGAGGAAACATGTTTCGCATTTAGCGTTTCTAGCATTTAGCAACAGACCCAACATTGGGCTACGACTTGTGTACTATACCAACATCATCAGATTCAATATCAATCTACTATGTCAAACAAGAACTGCTTTTCTCTTCCGGCCGGTGATAGTGGTGTTCGCTGTTCGGTGCATCTGCTCGCTCGAGATCGCCCGACTGTCCGAGTTCTCCCGGCGGCCGCGCTTCACTGCAACACAATGTCCGTGCTTGGACCCTCCACAACCCGACGTCAAGATACGATTTCCGTTGTAGAGTAGGGCCGAAAGGTTGTGTGAAGCTTATCGTGACTACCTCTGGTTGCACCCGCGGGACGCTACGTAGGTAACTCTGGAGATGTACATTCTTCGCCAGAAAAGCAAGTCCTCCACCTACCCTCTTATATGTCCTCTTCATTTGAGTGAACTCAAGGTGCAGATGAAACCAGATAGAACCAACTGTCAGCAAGCTTTGCTGCTGGCACATGAACTGATGTATCGTCGTGACAAACAATTGCTATGAAGTGTTTACGCGTACACACCTCTATAAGTATCACAAAGTCTCCTTGTCCACTTTAGCCATCATCGTCAAGCAACACTATTACCGGGATACTCCCTCTACGGTAAGAATGCCTACTGTACAAGTTCTCATTCTCATTGTTGACAAACCTTACAATTCGGATACGGTCAGCCTATCGCTTGACGCTAATGCTATTGAAGACCAATCTACTACAGACAGGCCCACTGTCGAAATACTCAATGCATGGACCCTCGATTACTTCTACAAGGGAGAAGGGAAAGAAAAATTCGAAGGCGGGTATAGATGGAGGTGGTGCGATTCCGCCTCCTGCAAGATCCAAGCAAACACAAATGAGTTGAAGGCTGAAGACGGCCTCGTGTTCGACCTCGCATCATACGATGTGCAGCGACCATTCATGCAGAGACCATCCATACACATACTTGATTGGATTGATAGCAGTAATATTGGTAATGTGGAAGCGAAGGATTGTCTACGGCAAAGGATAGATGGAACGATCAGTTCGTTTGATAAGGATTTCGAGGCGTTCAACAATGATCCAGTCAATAATGACCTAGAACAAGGTAGGTTTAGGCTGGAATTGCTCGGTGCTAAAGACTTCGACGAGACGACTAGTAGCAGATTTGCCATGGTAAGAAAATCTCAGTCACCCGGTGCGACCGGAACTGCAAGCGTTTCTAGTTGGACACAACGATACTGGTGGGAGATCAAGGAGATACAGGTAGACAGGTCTGTGGGGTCATCGAAACTGAAATCGTGCTATCCACCTGTTCTGCTCAAAGAATTGGGCATGGCAGAAAGGCCAGATGCGAACGATGATGACCTGGAAGGCCAGGCTGATGATGAGATTTAGTGTATCTGTAGCTACTAAGCTGCATTTTTTGACGAGCTTCAATGAGTATAGAACATCATGATCCACAATTTCCAGCGCATTTCCAATATTGTCGACATACTTAGGTAGGCAGTGGTTGCCAACGATGCCATAGTATGCAATCACGGATAGGCCTGAGGAGGCCACGCGTTTCGCTAAGCGGCCAAAATCAGTTCTGGAACGCCAAATGGCAATGAATGAACTGTCATCGGTGCGGTCGTAGTGCCGTTATAGAGTGTAGAGAGCATGATGCGCAGCTGCCCTTGTGTGTATCAGTCTTGTCGGCCGAGCCCAATCTGGCTAGCGGCAAGAACTTGAGTGACCAGCGCAGCAAGATAATGTCCAATAGCTCATCGTCATGCTCATTCCGACTGCGAATACTCGAATTATTCCCGCAAGGCTTCACTATCAGATTAGGAGCACCACATGCTTCTGGAAGCAGGATACAGATCGGTTATACACAGGGTATTGTAATATACCCCGGGTCATGTGTTTCGACTACCGGACAGGGCATGAAGGCTACCAGCCAATCACCACGTCTTCGCGCCACTCATCTCATCTAAACACCAATATGTTTCTCATGAATTAATTGTGACTAGTCCAGCGTTTCAACATCCAGGTTCAGCAGTGGGTTCAGCGCCAACCACTCTTTTACCCGGCGGGAACAATATGCTTGACCATCGCGTGCGCAAGGCGGCAGCCAAAATGAAGTACCACACGGTAGATGATGGGGGTGCATTAGTACTGTAATATAGAGAAACCTGGGTACGTGACGAGTGCATCAAGCCGTTGATGATCGTATATATAGAGGCAGTCTGAGTACCTTGGATAGTACTCATCAGGACAACCATCGCATTCTCTTCACAATAGCAAAGTCCGACAGTCGTCAACATGAAGTCCGTCCTCATCGCCCTCCTCGCTGCCGCCAGCACGGCGAGCGCCCACTACACCTTTCCCGAGCTCACTGTCAAAGGGACAAAGACTGGTCAATGGAGTTATGTCCGCAAGACAGCCAACTATCAGTCCAACGGCCCTACAACAGATGTAACAGCCAACGCCATCCGTTGCTACGAACTCTCCCCCGGAACTGGCTCAAAAACTTACACTGTCAACGCCGGAGACTCTGTCGGCTTCACAGCCGTGTCCAGCATCTCGCACCCAGGACCCCTGCAATTCTACCTTGCGAAAGTGCCAGATGGCAAGACGGCTGCTAACTGGGATGGAAGTGGTGACGTGTGGTTCAAAATCTACAGTCAGGGTGCCGATTTCTCTGGTGGTCAGATGAACTGGCCTTCGAGTGGTAAGTTGTCCCCCCTTCTTCCTGTCGTCTCGATTACCTCCAGGATATCCCGCTAATACGTTCTGCATTTAGGCAAACAAGAAGTCTCAGTGCCCCTACCCAAGTCCCTTCCTTCGGGCGAATACCTTATGCGCGTCGAGCACATCGCGCTACACTCCGCTTCTGCAGTTGGCGGCGCACAGTTCTACATTTCGTGCGCGCAGTTGAAGGTTGAGAACGGTGGCAGTGGAACACCAGGACCCAAGGTTGCTTTCCCAGGAGCTTACAAGGCGGATGACAAGGGTATCCAAATCAACATTTACTACCCTGTTCCCACGAGCTACACACCTCCTGGACCGGCTGTGTGGAGTGGATAGATTGATGGGGTTACCTTCGTTGTAAATATTTCAGAACGAGAATTTGAGTTATGCATGTTGAATGAACAGTTGAGATCTTTATAACTTACGTCAAAGCGTTGAGTTTCTGTTATTCTTCTTATATATTCTTATACATTCTTTGGTTCGTCGTGACGCATTTCCGCCATTTCTTCATGAATCTTACTTCGTGCTTGAACTGGCGTGCGAACCTCCGTGCTTCCTCCGGCTCGAGCTCTTTTTCTCCTTCTTGTCGCTCTTTTCACTCTTCTCGGCCTTCGCAGGCTTTTCGGGCTTCTCAGGCTTCTCGACCGGCTCGGGAGCAGCGACTTCCTCCCTAACTTCTCGGACCTCCTCGCTCTTGGTACCAACTCGTCTTACAGCCCGGACGACATCATCCGCACGTTCGATGGCGACTTCGTGACCTACGCCGTCCAGCACCTTAACCCTGACATTGTCCTCGCCGAGTACTGCCCTTGCGTCCTCAGTGATTTCGTCGGCATTGATGATGGGGTCTGTCTCGCCGAGAATAAGCCAGACTTCCTTTAGCGGACCGGCACGGTTCTCGATGTTCTCACGAATGACGCTCCAGCGGTCGTGCTGGTTGTAGATGGGCGCGTGGCGGATAGTCGATATGAAGGCGGGCACGAAACCCTTGTGATTTTGAATCTGCCAATCCACGACCGAAGAAACGGTGGAATGTGGGTTGCCTGGCAAAAGCATCTGGTTGCTGCTCACATACGTCTTGTCTCCCTCACTCGCCGTCGTGGTGGTCTCGGCGTTCTCTACGGCCTCAGGATCGCTCTCTACGACCTTTGCTCCTGTCCATAGCCTACTTGCAACAAACTTGCGTACCATCCACTCTGGCATCCACGAGCTGCGGTATAGCATGCTGCTGGAAATGGAGAAGTGCGACTTGCGGATAAGACCACTAGGAGCTACAAGTACAAGGCCGCGGACTAGCGAAGGGAAGTACGACGTAAAGTCTGCGGCGATGGCACCGCCAAGGGAGTATCCAACTATGGTAAAGGTTGACCAATGGATGGGCGATGATTGGAGGGCAAGCAAAATCTGGGTGGTGAAGAGGCTGGAGTCATAGTCGGTTGTGTCTGGTGACGGGCCGTCAGAGTAACCGCGACCGAAGAGGTCTGTGAGCGTTGTTAGTATTTTATTTTTTGGAATAGCATAACCCCGTAAAGACGGGTTTCTGGAACAGCATGGACGATGCACGTGGTTCACCGTTAGGTAGGGCTGCCGGGCCCCTTGCCGAAACGGGTAAAGTAACAAGGACCATGACACGGTTTTACGCCCGGTTCAACGTGGGGTATGCAGATGTGACGATCATGGAAACCGTGAAGAAAAAGCATATACCAAACGTCCAATCCGAGGATGTTGTGCGTTTCAAGGCCTTGAAACAACCAAAGGAGAGGTGTTGTGGCAAAAACTAGAAGTGACAGCAAGGAGGACCCACCAAAAAGCATGACACGTCGTCCCCTGCCAACCAACTTGTGTGCCAAGTCAGTCAGAGCAATTGAAGGTGTCGAGATCCCGTGAATGAGTAAAACTTTTTCTCCGTCTCTTGGGCCGAATTCATAGACGCGGATAGTTCCCCATGGTGAGTCGACATCCCGGGCTCCTGGCAACGCAGCTGGATGGTAGGGAAGATCTGCAGCATCCTCAGGAGACAAGTCCGGAAGCAGCGAATCTCTGGGAGATGGGATAGGAGGACGCCTGGCAGACTTTGAAGAGCGCGTCAAAGCGTAGAGGAGGGATACTCCACCAACGGAGGCGGCACCTATGATGGCATAGCGTTGGACCTTGGGAAGACGCTCGAAGCGTGACAGGTGGGTGGCGGAGATGTTTGAGATCTTCTGAATGGCAACCTCGGCAGCCTTGGGTTGAGGCTTCTCGCTGGCGAATAAGGAAAACATGGCGATACAGGAATAGATGTAGAGTGTAGGACCCTGAGGCGGTGACAAAATAAGCTGATCGCCATGGCGCGCTAAGGTTGGGTCCGATCGTCGCTTCCGCTGGATGCGCCACATGGAACAGGCCCATTGTTGGCATACCGTATTTCTTTTACCAGCTCGGCTCGGATGCCTTGTCCTGCCGTGCATACGGCCGCAGTACTAGACGTTGTGGCATGCAGACTACACGAACCTTATCGCAACGTAAATAATGCTCCGCGTACCAAGGCCGACGTGTAATTGGCGCTGATCTCGAGGCGGCTAGCGGACCTGCTGTGGAGAGGGCCAAGTCTGAGAGCGCGTCAGCTCCATTCTCACAGCCACAAGCTGAGCACGGCGGCGCTGCATAGTCGGCCCAGTACCACTTCCAGACATCCTTCACCCACGGCGTTGCTGACCCCAGGGATACACAACCGTCTTCTGACAAACCCACTGTCCTTTATATTCCTGCTGACTCTGCATTCACCTTCACTTCTCCTTTCCGCCCTTGGCATTTCCCCCCGGAGGGTCGCATGCTTGGTGCCGTCTTTGCGGACCCCCGAAAACATTCACGTCTGCCCCCTTCGCATAGCACAAACAGTACAGCACTAGAGCGAACGACGACAATTGTCTCCAGGAGAGCCTGCGAATAACGAGCTTCGCGACTGGCTGGGTCCTGTAGCGCATCATGGACGACTGGACGTCGAAACAGCTCCCTGAGCGCCTTCCCTTCTCCAAGAAGCGCCTTCCCAAGAAGGTCATCTTCTCGTGTGTACAACTGCCCGTATAGAACAAGTGGTGGAGACTAACGAGCACAGATATATCGGCGACTACCTCATCATAGTGCAAGGCCGCCCCTTCCGAGCACACAATCTCCTTCCCAGCTCAACTAACAAGGCTATAGTGTTCTTATGTTGACCTTCTCCATTGTCGACAAGATCCCGCCCTTTCACCAACACTTCGCCCTCGAAAACTACACTCTCCACTACCCTTTCGCCGAACATGAGCGCGTGCCCGTACCCTGGCTATGCGTCTACGTCGTCCTGGCTCCCGCTATCATCATCGCAATATACACAATGGTCATCGACGGCCTCTTCTCCCACCAGACGACCATGCCCGCGCGCGGGCCTGGTATCAAGCGCCTCTCAGGAAGATACAGGTTCAAGGACCGCTTGTGGGAGCTCAACTGTGGCATACTGGGCCTTGGCTTGAGCATTGGCGCTGCTTTCACCATCACAGGCGCCTTGAAGAATGCCATTGGCAAGCCGCGACCGGATCTCATCAGCCGCTGCATTGTAGACGAATCCAAGATCGCCCCAGGCAAATACGTACTCCAGACCATCGACATCTGCACGCAGACCGACAACTACATTCTACAGGATGGCTTCAAGAGCTTTCCCTCTGGCCACAGCAGTGGTATGTGACACCTTCTCCTGCCCAAGAAGACTACTAATGAATTTCAGTCTCCTTCGCTGGTCTCTTCTACCTTTCCATCTACCTCGCCGGAAAGCTGCATGTTCTAGATGCAAAGGGCGAGGTCTGGAGGACTTTCTTCGTCATGGTTCCTGCCCTCGGCGCTGCTCTGATCACAGGCACACGTATCATGGATGCCCGTCATCACCCATTCGACGTCCTGTCTGGCGCTCTACTCGGCATACTTGTAGCCTGGGGCTCCTACCGCCAATATTTCCCTCCCGTCTCCGAGACGTGGCGCAAAGGACGCGCATATCCCATCCGAGCCTGGGGCAAGGCATCACGCGCACCGCCACAACCCACAATAATGATCGACGAGGACGTGCAACCGCTGCAGCGCATGGACAAGCCAGTGGATGTGGAGCGCGGAGAAGCGTCTGGCTATTCCTCTACGACTGCTGTGCCCGAAGGTAGCGGCGAACCGACAGGCAACGTCTTCCGCCAACAAATTCATAACTCGCAACGCAGACGCCAGGAATCAGGATCGCAGTATGGCGTAGATCGAAGCGACACATTAGCATCGAGCAACTACCGAACTGGCACAATGGGATCTACCATGACCTCGAAAGTGCACACGTACCAGAACCAGTTGCCAGCCACAAATCCCTTTGCAGCGGATGTCGCGCGCCAACGTCGAATGGACACTTACGACTATTCGTCTTCGGAAGACGACGACAACTACGAGTTGCAATCGAGAGGCGCTGGTGTTTACAATCCAGTAAATGGGAGGTTGACGGATACGGGATACCACCCACCAGCGGGTATCTCGCCCGCACCTACACCTCCACCTCCAGTCAATACCGTCCTCCAAAACCAGCAGACTATGATGTCACCAACGGGGGATCTGGCTGATAGGAGGGAGGTCCCGCCAATGCCTCCACCACACGCTGTAGGTACTACACCTCAGCAGATATGAACTGAGAAGGAAAACGCCGTTTTGTGATATCAATGTTGAAAATGTTCTTCCCCAAAAGCATGCAACTGAGCATAGATTAGCATGTTTGTGTATTGAATATACGTGTAATCATCAACCAAGCACAGTCATGGAGTCGCAAGTCAAATGTGTATTAAAACAACTAAAAATCCAAGAACGGCCAACAGCCCGGGGAAATAGAGATTGGTCTATCCCCTGCGTCTTGTGCTAGGACTCTTGCCCGCCTTTTCCGCATACGATGGTGCAGATCCGCTCGAGACGGCACGCGCGGTTTCCTTCTTGTCCGCTGCAATAGGCTCCTCTAGTTTCTTTGATTCCGTCTTCTTGGACGCCGGCGCATTCCAATAGTACACGACCTGGAGGAAGAGAATGGCGTTGAGGGCGAAACCAGCAATGAAGCCGTAGAGGATAAGCGGATCGTCGACTTCCTGGAGGGTGGTGAAGATACGGGAGAGGGAACCGAGGAGGTAGTTGACGACCTGAAAGGACCACGTTAGCAAACTACCCCTTTCTTCATCGCACGGGATAGCAATGTCAAGAACTTACAGCAAAAGCGCTCAACTGGCCCGTCGAACCCTCACTCCACACGGTCAGAATCTGCGGCACCTTGCTTGCCACACCAAGTACACCAGCTGTAGCCTGCAACAGACTCAACTTCTCCGTGTCAATCCACTGGTCGTTGAACAAGGCCGCACCCGCAACAGCTAGACCTCCAACCCACCCAGCAACACCAACACCCCGTCCACTGTACTTGAGCACCAAACTCGCAATAGCAATATTCTGCACGAGAATCAAGGCCGTCTCGCCATACGTGCTAAATGGAAACCCGTGGCGCACATTGTACGCCAGCGAAATGAGGTACGAGCTCGATTCGAGGAGGTATGAGAGGAAGGAAAGACCTTCGGCCGACTGGCTATTGAGCAACTTGAGCAGCTGTGGAATCTTGACGATGGAGGAGGCGCCGATGATGCCAATACCGAGGCCTTTGGAAATAGCCAGCTTGACGCATTCGGTTGCGGTTAGGTCGACGTTGTAGACGAGGGTTTTGTAGCATGAGGGGCCGAGGAGGGAGATGCCCACGTCGGCGATGGGCTGGGGGAGGTTGTGGGTGATGGGTTGGATGGCGGATTTGAGAGCGTCCATGGTGGGCGATGCGCGTGGGGTTCGATCGCTCTGTGGTGTGGTGTAGGAGGACAGTTTGCGAATACGAAAGATGAGGGTCCAAACTTTTGGCGCCTAGGGCCCGCTGACGCAGGGCTTGGCATACGTACAGGGGTTCTTGTCTCGCTGTCTGGGTGGGCATACATAGAGTTTCACTTTTCCTTTGATGCCGAGTTTGGTACATCACATCATACATTACTACTGCCATTACAAACATTACGATACCCATCCAACCTGGCCAAAACCTGGAACTGCGAGAAGAATGGTATGGTATACTACAAAACAGTCCGTCGCGCAAAAATGTCCGAAGACAGGGTAGATCTTGAAAGATCAAGCAACGGACAAGGGACAAAGTCTAAAAGGACAGCGTAAACTTAGAAGACGTACTGGAAGCATGTTAGCATAATTTCACTCAGGATAGAAATGACTGGACTTACCGGAATGAACAAATAAGGCACCTGCCTCTCGTACTCTTTCCATGCTTCACCATACTTCTCCCTGCACTTTTCAATATCTCTCAACGCCCTGTGAATGATCATACCCGCGAAGAACACGGAGTAGAACCAAGGGAATGGGCTCTTGAAACCAGTGATGAGGCCCCAACTGACGGCGAAGAAGAGATCACATGTGTAATGAATCTTACGCGCTTTGCCGTACCAACCGTCAGCCAGAATCTTGTTTCCATGGGATGTCTGGATTGTCTTTGGATTGGCGATGCGTCCATATTTGAAGTAGGGGAAGGTAGTACGCTCATCGACAACACCACGTTCTTCTTGACGGAACTGGTTCTTTTGCGAGTTGGTCGTATCCCAGATGTAGTAGACGTAGAGGTAGGTGACGGTAAGGAGGGCGGTAAACCAGGTTGGCATGCCGTATTCCGAAGGATGGTGGTTAGCGATGTACAGGGTGCAGTGGCAGTACGAGAGAGGTACACCAGCCATGTTCCAGAAGATGAGCATGAAACCGAGCTTCTCGTAATACATGTCCCAGGTCGTGATGATGAGGTGCTCGCCCTTTGCGCAGGCGCCGGCGTACAGGTAGTGTGCGAAGAGCAGGAAGATGGCTTCGAGAGATACGTAGCCATATTGCTCGTACTGCTTCAAGCAAGTACCGAGGGAAAGGAAGAAGAGGATGAACCATGGAATGCGGACCTCGAGGAACATCTTGAAATCCAGAATACCGAAAAGTCTAGGGTTGAGCTCCGAGCCAAGGAAGAAGTCAACGATGAGGTTGTCGGTCATTCGGACAGTAGCACCGCGGACGCGGGCTGAGACGTATGCGATAGTAGAGCAAAGGAAGCCTGAAAGAATGGCTACGCTCATGATGTGACCAAACTCGTCAATCAGAGTGTAAAGCTTGAAGACGCCAGTGAAATGAAGAGTCAACATGATGACAATGCTGGAGTAGAAAGACCACATAGCCGAGCAGTAGTAGTCCAGCTGCTTTCCACCGAGGTGGGGAAGTGCCTTGCCCTTGCGGTAGACACCCGGCATAAACATGTAGAAGGCCATCTGTGTGAGTCCGAAGAACCAGTAAATCTGCCACGCTTTGTTGTTCGGGAAGGCTTCCGTCTTTACAAGATACCACATGTGTCCGAAAAAGTCTCCGTAGCTCTGGCCCTCAGTCGGCGTAGGGAATTTGCCGTCATAGAAGGTGGCTCCAATCCACATGTAGTACATGAGGGCTGGGAAACAGACCATCATGCTGCCCATACCAATGGCGCCGCCGAACTCATGCAGGCCAGATTTGTCCTTTGGAGAGAAGAACTTTTCCGCCTCCATCTTGTAGTCGAGCTCGACGATCTCCCTTTCGCTCTTTGCATGTCCGTTTGCCTTGCCATTGCTGTGTCCATTCGCGTAGCCGTTGGTGTGTCCGTTTCCGTTTGCATGTCCATTTCCGTTGGCGTGTCCATTGCTCTTCTCCTCGGCCTCTTTCTTCACATCACTCTCGTTGGACTTGAACGGCTTCAGGAAGTTCTCTGGCTCAGGCGTCGACTCGTATCCATCGGATGCAAGAGACTTGCGTTGCGACTTCCTGCGTCCAGGGGTCTCGACGAAGCCAGGGCGATCGGGCTTTCTGGGTTATGCATGTCAGCAACTAATGCACGGATTTGCACAGCACGCGTATGCAACCTGGAATCCACTCACTGAGGCGTCTTTCCGGCCTGCGACCGCGTCACTCGCATCGACATGGTGGCTGTAGTTGCGGTTGTGGCGATGCGCGGTGAAAGGGGTTCAGACTCGAAAAAATTAAGGCGGGACGGTAAGAGGATGCAGTAAGAAAGCTGGCGCTAGAAGAAGTTACAAATGCCGTCACAGCACGACCATGAAGGCTAAGCACAAAGCGCACACGACCAATGGCACAGAATGCGGAGGTGAAGTCCTTGTGTTTGTTGACAAGAGGTACAAATTTGGGAGTTGCTCGAGGCTAGGGGGACTGCGCACCAATCGGAGTCTGCTGACTCCGTGTCCGTGACATCAACATGGGGCGCTACTGTAATCGCGGTGTAATTTTACAGCGTATACACCGTATACCACGGTAAATCTTCGTCTACATTTAGGCTACAGTCGAATCCATCAAATCTAAAAGCAAACATGATTGCTGCACGTATGCTAGCTTCTTCTCGGAAATCCCATATTCTTACAGTGAAAGCGCAATATCTCCGACGCCGTTTTTCCCTACCTATCCAAAACTACGGACGCCAATGAGAACAGGACCTCGCATGGGCTGCATTGCTTGTTCGCAAGACCTTCTTGTAATCACAAAGGCAGATCCAACAGAATTCGTAACCACATTTTGTACCTATAATCGTCAGCGAAAGACTTGCATTGAAAGAGGTAAAACCCACATGTCATATGGTCGCACCCATCGTTTTTCTGAATGTTCCAATCGCATCCAGGGCCAGGGCACTTCCTGGTAAGCTCCTTGATTTTTTTGAGACTCGCCTCTTCTTGCGCCTTCTGTTCTCGTTGCTTACGGCCGGAGATTCGGTTGTCGAAGTCAGCGCACGACTCGCCTTCGTGCCATGTGTTCTCGTGGACAACACAGGTTTTGCTCCCACATCCCGAACAAGTAAAGATGTTACCTGCGACGCCAGTCGTATGGATCTGACCAGAATTACAGCCGGAGGCCGGACACCATCGAGAATCGGCTGTCCTTGTCAGCGTTCACCTCCCTAGTCTATCGAAGTGTATTGCATCATAACTTACGGTCTTCGTTAATGAGAGCCCGAGCTTTGAATGTGTCGTACTTTTCAAAAGTCTCAGAGCTCGCGTATAGCCGAATATCATGGTACGACAAGACAACATCGCAATCGCTTCCCGGACATTTAGCTTCACGCCAAGTACTGCCTTGAAGCTGTGTAGTTATCCAATCCGCGTAACAGCCTGCGCACGTCTCGGGTCGATGTTCGCAGTCGGTAAGTGAGGGTAGATCGCCAATGGCAATGCTATCGTCGCAGACAACACAGTCACGACGCCGTAAATGCGTCCCCTCTTCTGTGTTGAAGTCCATATTGGTGTAATTTCGTGTACAGACATGAGTAATAGCCTGCCGTAGAGTCTCCAATCGTACGATCTCAGGAGACTCGGCTAGAGCTGCTGGTGATCCAGATTTCTCTGCGAGCTGGGCTGGAGTTAGACGCATCTTCTCTTGTAGAAGCTGAGGAAGCCGGTGGTCTTTCTCTTCCCAGGCTTTGCGGTCGTGTCGAGCATCATCTATGCAATCTGAGATAAGAGCCGAAACTTGAGATTCAGAGTTCTCGAAGCTATCCGCTGTTGTAATACTGATGCATGACCCGCTGGGACTCTGGTCCATAAGAATAGGTCGAGTTCGTCGTCTGTTGATCAATTGACGTGATAGTCCGGCGGACTCCAAGGACTCCAAGGAACTTATGCTCCTAAGATCACATTCATCGTCACCATGGTCATTGATGACTATGGGATCTGTGCTGTTCTCTCCATGTCGTCGCCAAAAGTCTAGATCCATTGCACTCGTATCTGGTGGGTTCAGTTGTCCTCGAAAACTGGGCAAGAGGGGATTCGAGGAAGCCATTCTATTCCAGGCTGATTTTGCAGCTTTGGCCGAGTTGGAATGTTGGAAGGGAAACGAGAAGTTTATTGTGCTCCGAGGCGCTGTTGCTCCTGTAGGTGCTAGTGGTGTATGCGTGGTAGCTGGTAGCCGCAACTTCACGAGCTGCTCTGCAATTGCGTCTCTTACGGTGAGCTGGGGTGGTTCCTTCCTGTGTAGCCTGGGCACGTCGTGTTGTTGTTCCGCGACTCCTGAATCGTGCGGAGAGGCGTGCGTAGTGGTAGAGTAATCAATATGTGGCTCAGGAAATGCGAGAGATAATATACTGAAACACGGTCTAGGCTGCACAGGATCTCCTTGGCATGTTTGTCGACGAGCCTTCAGGAGTACCCTTCTGACAGGATGTGACGTAATCCGACGCGTGCGCACGTGGTGAGGGGGAAAGGTATCTCGCGCGCATGGACCTGGGGTTACACCTTGAAGTTGATCGACGTCAGGAGTAATAGCAGAAGAGGTGCTCCTCGACCGCTTGCGTTTCTCGACTTGGGGCTTGGAATTCTCGGATACGCGTTTCCCAAAGGCGAGTTTCGACGGTTGACTCAGTAGCTCTGCAGCGGAGTGGAATCTGGACAACATGTCAATGATACTATTCAGGAACGCGACATACCAGATCGTGAACAAGTAGATAAATCATCAGTATAGTACTCACTCTGCCATGATTGTAGGTGTCCGAGTTGACGCAAACTCGAGAACTGACTCAGCCTTCCAAGTAACGAAGCTGTGACTGCAGCACAAGTGTGGGATAACCTTTTTTCGTTTGCTGTTGTTCGAGGGGATATTCAAGGTCGGAGGACGCTCACGTGAAGATGGGGTTAAGACACGAGAGAGGATGAAGGAATGAGATGAGAGCTGAAACTTATGCATTGCGTACGAGAGGCTGCATCACGGGGCTGGACTACACGTCGCTAGAGAGACTTAGGCTTTAATGCACAAAGCCCAAAGGACCGATAAACCGTTGGAAGGCTCCAATGCAATGATCCTTTGGTGGTAGTATGCAGCCTCTCGCATATGTACCACGCTTGCCAACCAATTGTTGAATCAGGATGCAGCTGAACATTGGTCAACCCCACTCAGACTGTACAACCATTATGTCTCACCCCTTGCTCAGCCGAAAGCTATAGTGATCGCCACTCGGAAAATGGCTAGACGCTTCTATATTTTCTGGGCAGGCTTTACGGTGCCAATGCACGCTCCAAATCCGACTCCAGCCCCTCCATCGCCAACCACACCGATATAGCGAACTTCATCCCCATCGTTAAGGTAGCGTAGCTCAGATCCATCGCTCAATTTGCTTGGAGCCTTGCCGTTCTTTGTCAACTCGAGCAAACATCCGTGTTCATGGTCCTGTTCACCAGAAACTGTTCCGCTGGCGATCAGATCTCCTGTCCGGAGTGAACATCCGCCAATAGTATGGTGCGCTAACATATGTCTGAAGGTCCAGTACATTGTTTCGAAGCCAACCTTACATGTCGTAGTCTGATTACCGTTTCGGATGATCTGACCTTCGAGCTGGATATTGTAGTTGATACTTTTGGGGTCGTCCATAAAAGAGGCTACAGGCTCCATACGGGGCGGGGCCGAGACTTCATGAGGCTTCAATGCTTCTAGCGTAACAACCCAAGGCGTGATTGAAGTCATAAAGTTCTTTCCGTTGAATGGGCCTAAGGGGTTCATTTCCAAGCCCTGAATGTCTCTTGCGCTCCAGTCGTTCAACAGAACTAGGCCAAATATGTGGTCGTCGGCATCTTTCGCGTTCAGGTAAGTCCCAGCTTCTACAGGTTTGCCAATGACTGCAGCAATCTCCATCTCGTAATCCAAACCCCGCGATGGTCCAAAGATAATCTTCTTATCTGGAACAGTGTAGTCTTCGATGAACTGACCCAAAGGTCTCATGACGGGCGCTCCTGACACAGTGATCGAACTCGACCGACCCGCGTAGCCAACGGGGTACTTTTTGAAGGCTGGAGGATAAGAACGGACTCCCATTACTGCTTCTCCTGCGTTGAGAACGTGGTTGGCAGAAGCACTGTAGTCTGTGAAGTCTCCAATATGTACTGGCATATGGAGGGTAACATCGCTGATGTTTTCCGAGTATTTGGCATATGACTTGCTATTATATGCTTCTCGTACTGCAGAACGCACTTCACTTTGAATGTCCTTCCCTAGAGCGGCGAACGTGTTCAGTGTGGGTTCGCGGAAGATGGACGATAGCGGTGCTGCGATGGCCTTAAAAGAGTCGTGCTCCGCGAGCTCTGCCAGGAAGATGACTTCATCACCAATTCGTGTCGCGCATTGTGGTGCGTGGCGTTTCGACGAGCTTGCAATCCCGTATGGGATGTTGTTCACGCTGAAATGCGAAGCGTAATTGTCTGCCATTGTGTGAAGGAGAGCTTTATTGGTATCAGAGGACGATTAACTTGTGAGCACAAAGTAGTTTGTGGTATCGAGTTCGTAATACTCAAACCCCAGAACACAGCTTCAAGGCTTTACCTGAACCTGGAGTCGCGACTGGAGAGCTGACAGCGCGTGTAGGTGGGGATGTTCATCTCGGAGGCCGCCCCTCCACATCCCATCTCCGCATGTGTGTTACTATGACCGGAAGGCACAACGGCCATGGTATCGAATGAGACGACAATAGCGGGGACTAGGCGTTCCATGGTTATCCGGTCAACGTTGACGCAGCGGTTCTTATTCAGACTTCGTGGAAAGATGGCCGCGGGTACGCGTTCAGTCTAGCACGAAAGCGGCCAAGCGTGTCTTCTAATTGATAAACATAACACGCAACACCTAGCTCCGTAGCATGTCTTTGTCTCTTGCTCAAGCTTTCCCACAGACCACAAACCCTTATTCGCCCATAAATATACCGCTTATTGACTAAAGGTGATTCAACTAGTCCCTCGTACGAGACCCCGCACGGGATGTACCGAGTACGCGTCGGCAGATGCTACATTCAGGGTCTGTGAACATGTCCTCCACATCGGGAGGCCATAGATGAGCCTTTCGATACACATCTCACTCTCTGGTTGATTCGACTATCATCCCTTGAATCTATTTTGAAGTCTCGTTTTGTATCTTCATCAACTTACTACGATACTGGCATCTTCGCCCTCAACTACCTTGTTGCTCCTACAGTCTATATTTCATCATGGCGTCAAAGCCCGAAATCACGAACGATCTCCCAAAAGTCCATCGCTTCATCACAACCCACGACCCTACAACCAAGAAAGCCATCTTCTCTGATGCCGTCCCAGAAGAAGCTAAAGTCGACCATATTCCTGGTGCTGACTTCCGGCTCGGATATGTTACCAAGGGATTTCCGGTCGATCTGAACAAAGACGCCGACCTTGCAGTTTACAAGCCTTACCTCGAATCGCCTCCAGGCCTGGTCTCTTCAGGGGGAACAGTTCTACGATTCGTCGATGTGGCGCCTGGTCACCTGTCGCCAATGCATCGCACAGTCTCTCTAGATTACGGTGTCGTGTTGGAAGGTGAAATGGAGTTGGTGCTAGATTCTGGAGAGACAAGATTGATGAAGAGAGGAGATGTCGCAATTCAGAGGGGCACAATGCACGCTTGGAGGAACACCAGCTCTACATCTTGGGGTCGCATGATGTATGTTCTTCAAGAATGCAAACCGGTAGAGGTCGAGGGTGAAGTCTTGAAAGAGGACTACGGAAGCATGAAGGGTGTTCCAGCATCATCATAGTGGCATTGTCTTCTCTAGGATCACATGAGCTGTAGAGATCGTTGTAAATAAATGTCGATGCGTTCTAAACCATATCATTTCTCCATACATCATTCCAACGATCTAAGATCTGATGCACATAATTCTTGAGGTTTAAACCGCTCAAAACTCTTACGAGCTCATTACCAGTGGTAAACTAAAAAAAAAGATGAGTTTGTTTACCATCTCAAGTAAAGTACATGCTATTTTTTCCATGTTCCCGCGTGCTATCATGGCTTACTTAGGTAACGCGCCAATAGAGTCTGGTACCTCCACATCCCGAATGTGCCCCTCGAACACCGCCGCACCTTGTCAACGGCGCGCTGTCGGCACAGGAACCCACTACGCGTCGCAATATGTAGTATATATCCAAATGATGGAAAGAGTATGTTTCTTGCACTTCCGATATCACACACAAAATGTCTGACCAGCTAGAAGTAAAGGACGCTTATTCCATCGACGAGTCGTCATTTCCCTATCTTTTTGAGGAGAATGTCGCCGTGCCACTGAAGACATCATCCGAAGGCATTATTCGATGCAATGTCTACCGACCGAAATCTACAAAGGAGGGGACGAAGCTTCCGGTGCTGGTGACTTACGGACCTTACGGAAAAGATATCCACTACAAGGAGTGAGTTCAACAACTGAAGCGCGCGCTGCAGCAACTAATGCCTCCAGTTTCCATGGCAAATCATACTCAGAAGTAAATCCCGAGCACCATTCTGATCATTCGGCATGGGAAACTCCAGACCCTGGCTTTTGGACGAAGCACGATTACATTATCGTGCGCGCCGACGAACGTGGCCTCGGCCAATCTCCAGGCTTCTTGGACACAATGTCGCGAGGAACAAGCGAGGCCTTTTTTGATGTCGTCGAATGGGCAGCTGAGCAACCATGGTCGTCTGGAAAGGTCGGCTTACTCGGCATCAGCTACTATGCCGGATCTCAGTGGCGTGTGGCAGCACGTAAGCCTAAGGGTTTGGCTGCAGTCATTCCTTGGGAGGGGATGAGCGACTACTATCGTGACCGATGCCGTCACGGAGGCATCCTGAGTAACAAGTTCATCGACTTCTGGTGGTGAGTTATACAAATGGTCTGAGCCCGGTCATATGCTAACGATTTCACGCAGGAATCGACAGGTCATTACCAATCAATACGGCAAACCAGGCCGTGCAGCGCGTAACTGGGGGCCAGATACTGTCGACGGTGACCTTTCAGAAGAGGTGCGTGCAGAACGCCGACAGGACCAAACAATCGATACCGCCAAGTTCAAGTTCCGTGACGAAACATACTATGCAAGCAAAGAGTACGACATGAGCGATATTGAGGTACCGCTACTTTCTGTCGGCAACTGGGGCGGTATTTTGCTCCATCTTAGGGGTAACATCGAAGGCTACGCACATGCTGGGTCTGAGTTCAAGTACCTACGAATGATCACTGGAAGGCACGATCTACCATTCTACTACAAAGAAGAAGTCGAGATACAACGGAGCTTCCTTGATGCTTTCCTCAAAGGCGACGACAGAGTAGGGTGGTCTGTCAAGGGCAAGCTTCCGCCTGTGGACATGGTCCTGCGAAAGGGCGATGTGGGCTTCAACGATGCCGAGAAAGAGAAGGTTTACGAGAGGCGCACAGAGAACGAGTGGCCTATCGCACGAACTCGTTATTCTAAGTTCTACCTTACGCCTTCTCAGACATTGACACAGATCCAGCCTATTCACAACAGACCCCAGAAATTGTCGTACGAGGCACTTGGCACTCTTGACAACCCCAAGCTCCTTCAGTTTACGACGGCACCATTCGAGGAAGAGACTGAAATCACTGGCCACATTGTCGCACATCTAAATGTGTCCCTCTCAGCCCATCCCAAGGGCGCCACTCCTTCCGACATCGATCTCTTTCTCACTCTACGCTACATTTCTCCAGAAGGCAAAGAAGTCTACTACACGGGCACAGCGGGAGACCCTATACCCCTTGCAAAAGGCTGGCTGCGCGTCAGCTTCCGCAAAACCAATCCCGACCACCCAAAACATAGAGAGTACCTGCCATGGCGAGACTACTTCAGCACTGACGTTCAGCCCGTCATACCTGGAGATGTCTACGCTGTGGACGTGGAAGTTTGGCCAACAAACGTTATTGTGGAGAAGGGTGGCAAGATTGTATTTGAGATTAGCAGTGGTGATACGCAAGGAAGTGGTATCTTCCAGCATAACCATCCCGAAGATAGGAGTGAGGAGAAGCTTGCGGGGTGGAATCATTTGCATTTCAGTGAGAAGGCTGTAAACTATGTTACGTTGCCAATCGTACCTCCTAAATAGAATAGTGAGTACGGAAGTTGGGACGAAAGTATAGACTGCGACATATATTTAGGTTAGCGAAATCAACATTTCTCACAGGCCATATACACAGCGCGAATGATAAGTTTGTAGTAACTATTTTTGATCTGGTCGTCCGTTACTTATTCCTCATATAAGATGGCGAAAGACAATCCCTTGAGAGACAACGTGTCTGATTTCATGAACGTAAGTAGATATGAAGTTGTGAAAGAAGAAAAAACTTGGGAATATAGTACACTAATTATGTACACTAACGATATTAAAAGTCAAACTGCATGTATACTAGCTAAAGCCTCTATTCCCATCTACCAACAGTAAACTGGCTGTTGCACATGTTCACCAACTCCCAATCCTCAGCTCCGAGCACACACTCGTCGCTATCCCTCTTACTTCCATCAACAACTCCAGCCACAAAACATGCCGCCATGTAGTGATCATCTGTCGCATGCGCATCGCGGAACATGGGATGCTTCATCAACCTCGTGATACCACGTGTCAAGCTACCTTTTTTCGCACCCTTCCTGCAGCAGCGGATAAAGACATCCTCGACGCTCTGGCGGAATTCCAGCATCGGTGCCTCTGGTGGGTATGGTTGTGCCAAGTTGTCCGAGTACCTGAGCATCTGCGCCCAGTGGTTGCGGTAAAGGTTGTGAACCGCGCCACCCGTACCAATGATGAGATAGCCCTCGTCACGGAATTTGGCCAAGATGTTACCCACCCGGGCGTGCAGATGCGGATCGAATCGCGAATTCATACTGATGATAGTCGTTGGTGGGCATTTCTCGGGAAACATCCTAATCAAAATCAAGTATGTGTCGTGGATCCAGTCAAATGTGTCGTTTGGTCGTGCGTCAATGCCCTTTTCTCGCAGCGCTGCTATGCACTTCTTTCCGCTCTCGAGATCTGGGACGAGCTCGTAGTCTTTGTATTTGCGCGGGTGAACGTACGCGACGGGTGATTTTATGGGTGCCGGGTTCATTGACACATCGATACGGTTTACGCCACGCGCGTCCCAATGCGCGCCCATCATTATCACACCTTTGATGCCGTGAGAGAGGGCTTCATCACCACAGGCTTTCCAGTAGTCGGCCGATTTGGTCTCTTCGCCCAACATCATCGTCGAGCCATGGGAGAAAAAGTGAACTGGTGGAGCCATCTTGATGTTGGTAATGTGCTGTTCCTAACAAAGAGAGGATTTGGTCTGACCGGCTGCTCAGACGGAAGCTTAGGCTTGATGTGCTCGTCGCGATGTGAGAGTCCGGATCGCAGCGGTACTGATATTACTGAACGGGGGCGGAAAACGTATCGTCAGACACGCGGCTTTGTTGGAAGCTTTACCCATCGCGATCAATACTGTGTAGAACACCCCTGGGTGTTGTACGGCAAAAGTCGTAATGTGGGGAGTGTCAGAGGACCTGTCCGAGCGTCTAGCCGAGGGGAAGAACGCGTCTTGTCTTGTCGATCTCCGCATTCTCTCCCCACTCACAACCTTATCTCCAGCTTCCCTCCACTTTCCTCTGTCCCGATGCCATTGTTTTTCGAAGCCACCCGATAGCACAACTCAGCATGCAGACTGCCCCGATATCAGCGAACACGCAGTCAGCCAACACAGAACCTGCCGAACAACCGCGCCTATTCCAGTGTAGCACTTGCAAGAGGTCTTTCACACGTGCAGATCACCTCACAAGACACGTGAGAGCGCGTAAGTCAGTAGCTAGAATCCCGAAGATCAATATGATACCATTGAGCTTGACTCAAGTAACCTTGCCTTTGCTCCGCGGCTTTGTTGACCGGAAGCTAGTTGGCACCTGCGCCGGGAGGATTGCTTTCGCGCGACTAGCATATGTCAACGTTAGATTACATAGATGGTTCATTAACTAAACTAACGGCATGAGTAGACACCAAGTCCAAGCCTTACATTTGTCCCGTCTGCTCCAAAGGCTTTGCCAGAATGTACGTGTCATGCTTTGCTTTTCAATGTCGTTTCACTGACTTTGTGTAGAGACTTACTCAAGAGACATGTAACAAACCACGATACAGAGCCTGCCAGTAAGCGGCAAAAACGCGAGATCGCTCGTGATACCAGAGTTGTCCAGGCTTGTGAAGCTTGCTCTCAAAGCCATCTTCGATGCGAAGACGAAAAGCCATGTAGTCGTTGCAAGAAGAAGAAAATACCCTGCCGGGTACCTGAAACTCCTGCTCCAGATGAAAACGACATCCATGAGATTGATGCAGTTCATGCGGCACAGGATCTGCTCGACCTTTCGAATGGATTTGATTACCCCTCATCGCTGCCGGCTCACAGCGGGAGCGGCAATCCTTCGGCATCTACGACTTCAGAGACCCCAGAGCCATTTCACAACCCACCGCCCATGCTCATAACAGACACCACAAATATGCACCGGCAATCCGTGGATCCTGGTGACCCTGAGACAAGAACAACGAATTTGACAGACATGCAGCCACCAACCAACAACGGCGGTGGACTCGTCGCGATGAATCAGAACTACGAAGATCCTAACGCAACCATGACTTTCCTCGATAATTCCATGTCGCACTTTGATAACACGCCAGGGCACAACCCTTTCTTACCAGATTATTTTCGCAGCATGCCCCCTTTCGAGGCATTCATGTCTGGTCAGGCAACTCCACGTGGTATCATGGATTTCAGCTTCGATCTTGATGTTGGATTGACTGACCTCGATCTTGGACTTCTTGATCAATACAATTTCCAGGTTCCGTTCGCCGCCGATACGCCATCTACGGATGCTCAAGGGGCGGAGCAACAATTGTCGGAGACTGACACTGCGCCATTAAGGGCGGAAGCCTTCAAGCAGAGCATATGGCGGTATCTTCCTCAACGGTCGAGAAACCATACTGCAGAACAAGTCAACTTGGCTGTACCGGACACAGAGAAAGACAGCTACCGGCGTTCGAACTTTACACATCGGCGCGTGGTAGCAGAAAAGTAGGTGCACATCCGCGGTAGATCAGGCATGGACTGTACTCATTTTACTTGTAGACTACCACGCTCCAGCCGCGACCGGTTGATGGCTTTGGTCCTCGGTACATGTAGCCCAGAGAACGTCAAACGTATAGCGTCCGCCTTTCCCAGTATGGAGCTACTGGATGGTCTGATCCAATACTTTCTATCTTCACCATCGATAGATGCGCCCATGTGGTTCCATTTACCAACCTTCTCTCCTTCGAAAATGAACCCAGAATTGCTTGCTTCTGTAGTTTCTGCTGGGGCTGCTACACTCCCTGACATATCTTTGCGAAAGCTAGGTTATGCTCTGCATGAAGCTTCGAGGATGGGCCAATCAAAATCCTTCGAAGAGGACAACACCGCCATCAGAGATCTCCAACATCTACAGACGTTCCTTCTGCAGCTCAAAGTTGGTATGTGGAGTGGCATCAGCCGGAAGATGGAGATCGCGGAAAGCTTTCTCCAGCCTCTTATGACTATGCTCCGCCGCGGTGGTCGCTTTCGTCGGTCGACATGGAAAGAAATTAGTCCGTCGCCCGACGACCAAGGCTCAGTTTTAGAAAGCAAATGGCTGAGTTGGGTCAGTCAAGAATCCTTTCTCCGCTTGGTTCACCGAGCCTTTGAGTTTGATCGGCAGTCCTCGATGGCACTCCTCAAGCCACCGCTTATATCCTATGCCGAGATGCAACTTCCTCTACCGAGTGCGAACACGTTGTGGCAGGCCAAGAATGCGGCCACCTGGAAGATGGCGTATTTGGAAATGGCTTCAGTGACTACGAAGCGGCCGTCGGCTACCGAGTGTCTATTGAACTTGGAACATCAAGTTCATGATTATGCCAATTCGACGTATCTTCATATGATGTGGGGTCCAATCTGGGAGTATCGCCAGATGTGCGCCTTGACATCTAGATCGCAATCGCAGCCTACCAACAGTCTCATATTATCGTCGCGTTATCAAGAGCTCACAAAGCAGCTTGAAGATTTCAGGCTGAGCACTCCGCCTATGAGCAAGAGTGTTGAGATAACACTAGAGATCATGTTGGTCCATCTCAACGCACCTTTGGACGACATCCAGCTCTTTGCGGGCATCGAAGGGCAGGAAGAGGCACGGGGCGCATACGTTGGTTTGCGGGATTGGGCGAAGACTCCGTCGGCGCGTCAAGCCCTGTGGCACGCTGGCCAAATCCTGCGTGCAGCTGAGGTGCTGCCGAAAGCTCTGCTCAGTAACTTCAACGCCATTGCTGTCTACCATGCGGGGCTCATACTATGGGTCTACGGTATTCTCAAACGCTCTATTACGACGGAACAGGGTCCGGTCGATACGGCTGTCGTTCTCAACGGAGACGACCTGCTGAGCGCCCGAAAGTTCATCACCCTAGACCGGGGCATACCAGCCATCAAGAGTTCCGGATCACAAAATCCCACCCAACTGACCGACGTCTGTGGAGTCATGGATAGCTTGACACAGCTCCTTCGAGCGCATCATGACGCGTCAGAACCATCTCCACCGCTGGTCGGGAACTTGGTACAGTTGTTGGAAGGCCTCCGATCTGCCATCAGATGAGTGACGCGGCTTCCATAACGGCAGTTCAGATTGGAGTTTGCGCGATGGTATCGGACTACACCTTTGACTTTAGTGCGGCATTGGTGGATTGCTGCGATCTTATCAATAGCATCTGGGGATCATAGCTTTCCCGTGACGCGTACGGAGTCAAATTAATATCCGAGAGCAAAGTTAATACTCAAACGTGGTGTTCGCGCTATATTTGCAACTCCCAACCCATGAATATCAAACCCCAGTGAGGACCCAGATCAAGCACCCTCAGTGGTTTCTCCTCTACTTGCGTACCCGCTGAATCCGTGTCTATCTGCCGCATGCGCAGCGCTGTCACAGTAGCAAGGCCGCGCACGTGCTCCACCCGTTCTCCACCTTCAGATCCATACCTTTGGAGCGGAAGATGGTAGATCTAGGGTTAGTCGTATGCCAGTCATATTGGTTTGTGCTGCATACAATTGGCTGTTCGTAGAGACGGTTAGTCGTAACCCCGCAAGTCTTGACGGTCTTGGCCGTATCAAGCAAGGCCTCGGTCACCTCCACATTCCGAATTACCCCATGGGCAGGAAGTCATACTGGGGTCGAGATGCGTCCATGCGTCCAATGAGACAAGTTTGAGGCGCGTTTTGGCCGTTCTTATTCGCCGATAACCAAATACTGGGCGTACTCACCGACATGCTTGCAGATGGTGTTGTTCAACCGTGCGGTGTATTTAGATTAGAGTACCATGGCCACAAACACGTCGTGTTGAGCATTGTGAGCATCGCAAATCATCATCGCAACTCCTCTTTTCATCTGCTCCACGAACAGGTAGCCGCCAGCAACCATTATGACTTCTTTGAGAAAGGCATTCAGCCTTTCCAAGGAGGAAGTCAGGAACGCCAGACCACCAGGGACTGCGACCCTCGTCGGTAAGATGCGTCAATTTCTCCTGAAGCTTCCTGGCTAACACGCCCCATCAGAGCATCTCGAATGGACGGCATCGCAAACAAGTCACGATGAGATCCGTCTCGTCCCCCAACCATCAGCCGACCCAGCGGATCCTCTCAACCTTCCGATGTGGCGCAAGATAGCAATCCTAGCCGTCATGTCGATACATCCGTTCGTGGTGAACTTCACCAGTTCATCCATCTCGAGTACTTTGCCGATCTACGCGTCAACAGGCGTGTTTGGTTTCCCACCAAAGTCGTTTTCGCAATTGACGTACTTTATTGCATGCAACATTCTGATGCTGGGCGCATCGAACCTGTGGTGGGTGCCGTTGGCGAACACGTTTGGCCGACGCCCAGTCATTCTAGGCAGCTTATTGCTTCTCGTCTTCTCTAGCATGTGGGCTGGACTTGCTACGAGCTTCGATAGTTTAGTGGCTGCTCGTATCTTCATGGGCATTGGAGGTGCGCCGGCTGATGCTGTGAGCCCGGATGTTGTTGGCGAGATCTTCTTTGTCCATCAACGAGGACGTGCTCTAGTATGTTCATCTCCAGAAACCTCCGCTTGAACCGGCATTAACTGAACAATCTTTAGGCCATCTACACGGTCATGTTGACCTTGGGTTCGCTCCTAGGCGCTGTTGCTGGTGGCTACATTGTCGCGGACATGGGCCTATCCTGGCTTCATTGGATGAACGTCCTACTCTCAGCTATCACCTTCGTCCTCTGCTTAGTATTCCAGGCAGAGACCCTGTACCACCGCAAAGAGAGTATCGTCACATTCGATGATCCAGACAAAGATACTGTTGAGACCAAGGAGAGAGTCACCGTTGCTGATGCTGCTGCGCCGTCTTCCTACCCATCGTACTCGCACATCAAGTCTTTGAGGCTCTTCTCGTACCACCCTGGTCTGATGCGCAACTTGATCGCTCCCTACAAGACGCTCAGGCTACCTGGCGTATGGCTTGTCTCAGCTTGGTACGCAGGATTGGTCGGACTTATTGTTACCATGTCAACTGTTGGTCCGCAACTCGTCGGCGCGCCACCGTATCTCTGGGGAAAGAACGTTGGGTTGATCAACATCGGTGGTGTTTTTGGCGCTTTGATCGGATGTGTAAGTCTCCAACGTACCTGGCATTAATAGTCACTAACACACGTCCAGGTCTACACCTACCTCATTGCCGACTTCGCAACCAAACGCCTCGCAAAGAAAGATTCCCACGGTTTCTCCGAGCCCGAATCTCGTCTTGTTACCGCTCTTCCCGCACTTTTCCTCGCCACAAGCGGCTCTCTCATATTCGGTTTCGTAGCGCAGAACCCTTCGCCTACCGGATGGGTAGGTCTCCAATTCGGTTTTGGTCTTGTCGCTCTTGGACTTATGCAAGCGCCTTCTGTTGGCTTCAACTACCTTATTGAGGCTTATGGAGTGCTTGCCGGAGACTGCTTCGTTGCCGTCACGTTCGTTAGGGCTATTGTGAGCTTTGCGTGGACGTTCTTTGTTGGAGAGTGGGTCACACATAAGGGAGCTGCTGAGCCTTTTGGCATCTTTGGGTTGTTGATGGGCCTTTTTGGCTTGCTCACGATTCCCATGTTGATCTGGGGTAAACGGTTGAGGATTTGGACAGCGAAGTGGGTTCCTGAGGGATCAGCTTTGTAGCTTGAAGACCAGGTACATCTCGCTATGACTGCTGGGTAGCTCTGTTATCGCCTTAGGTAGCTTATTGTATGCGACTTACGACAGATGCATACTGTTTTGTCTGACCTGCCTTTACTTCCGCCTATTGTTGTCAGCAATCTGTGGTCAAAACTTCAACTCCTATCATGCGACTGCTCGTGTCAATGACCAGCAAGCTCCGCCCTGCTCTCTACATTGACAGTGCATCAAGTACTCATGTTCCGATAGCACAGCCGTCTTGCGAAATGCGTAATACGATTGAGTTTATAGAAGAGAAAAAGGACGGCATGCATGCTTAGACTTGACTAAAAGTAGCAAATTCAGATAAACGCCCATCTCCTCAAGCCCGCCCTTACGCCGAAAAAGAGCGTCGCACCAATACATGTCAAGATAGGAATACCATACACACCCAAACCAATAAAGATACCTTGTTCAAAATATCCAATTGCAATCGACTCAGCGCGCTTCTTCTCCTCTATCTCTCGTGATGCTTTACTAAGGAGCTCCGTCGCTGCCTTCTTCGATTCCTTGCCTGAAAGAACCTTTGACAATGTCGCCTGTGAAGAAGGTGTTGCGATATATGCGGGTGAAATACGAGTAAAATGCTGGGCAATATATCGCTTCTCAACGTCGATGGGCTGGCAAGATGGAGCTGCCGGACCAAGAAGTAGACGGAAGGGAATGTTGTTTGTGAAGGAAGTATCGGCATTGACGTATTGTGAGAGGTATTTCCCAGTCGACGGGGTGCCGAAGTGATATGCAGCCAGCAGGCTCTCTTGAGGGTCTAGGTCTTCTTCAACAAGGCTAATGGCGTGCTCGAGAGATGTGATGGCTGATACGCTGAAGACGGGTTGTTGGGATTTGGCTGGTAGGGAAGAAAGGTTTGACAGCTCAACAATTGCGCCATTGTCTCCTTGCGTTATGACGTTCAGCTTCCATGACTTGCTTTCTGTAAGCCCTCGGAACGTCTCTGCTACTCGTGACGACTTCTTCTGTTCTCTTGCGTTTGTCGAGCCGTTTGAGATACCACTTGATCCAGCGAGGAAACGAAGTGAGTGTTTCAAAACATGCTCCAAGAAGTCTTTCTTGATGAACTCGTTGACGAGAACTACGTCGGGTGCATACAGTGATGTTCCGCCGAATGCAAAGCGTGCTGTTACTAGCTGTTCGGCTGCTGATGCGAGATCTGCTGTACGGTCTACGATTGCGATGATCTTGTTCCGGGGCGAGACAAGTTGCGAGTATGTTGGTGGACTAATTTGCTTCTCTTGGAAGACTTGTACGCAGGATGATAGCGAGTCCGAGGAGGGATCAGAAGAGATGACAGCAAAGGTATCTGATTCGAGGGCTTCGGTGAGCAGCTTCCGAAGTAAAGAGGGGAGTGCGCGAAGGTTGTTTTCGAGCTACAGTAAGGTTAGACAACGAGAAGTATATCGAGAATGATAGACCGTACCTTCAGTGCAATACAGTTGCCCGCCGAAAGAGCCGCGCTCAAAGGTGCGATGACTGAGAAAAACGGCGTATGAACTCTTTGTGGCTCAATATACGCAACACCCCAAGGCTCTCTCTTATCACTGGCGTCTTTTCCGTGTGTGATTCTATACTCGGCTTCCAATTCTTTGGCTGCGTCGATCGAACCATAATGTTCTTTGACTACATCCAGCGCAAGCGCAACCTCGGTAGTTGCCTCTTCGTCTGATACATGTGTGTCTTGCTTCAACGCATCTCTGATCGCATTGCTGTTGTTACGCAGCGCATCGTGGAGAGATTTGAGTTGCTTCAGACGGAATAGAGCGTTGTGCGCCCGCTGCGACAATGCGGTTGCTTGGAGTTCCGCAAGCGCGACTTCTGGGGTGATGGGTGACGACATTACGAATCGTAAGAACAAACTGAACAACAACGACTAGACCTGGAAAAAGCAGAGCCTGCAGTTCGATATGTAATTTCTAGGAAGTCAGCGGATGTTTCTGAGACGATAGTAAGCCCAACGCGTCGGTAATGTTGTCCGATGTACACGGGCGTGAGCGGACGTGATATTCCCCTCCACATTCCGACCATTGCCATTTCCTGCCCCAGCTTCTCCGCGTTTCCAATCAACGGGCCGCAAGGGACGCGTACTTTCTTTCCACATTTCTCGACATAGTAAACTCGCTGATACCACAGTCGTCGTCGCGACTGCTATCTTCGCCTTTCTGTCGTCGCCCTGCTGTTCTTACCATCGCCGCCATGTCAGTAACAACAACTGCCAACCCAATCCATTACAATCTCGAGGCGGTCCTTGCAGACTACGACCTCCACCACACCGAAGAACTCGATACAAGCCTCAACGCACATCCTGCCCCGCCAACTTCATCCACAACATCACAATCGCAGCAGAACCCAAGCGACTGGCCAACAGAGCATCGCCGTGTGCCTGCATACCGGCCAATCAATACCGAGCTCGACCAGAGCGAGCGAAGAGTCTATCTCAATGGCATCGAACAAGCATTTGTTGGTGTGATGTTTACAGGTGTATTCTTGGAATCGGTGAGTAGTTCTTACTATATTGAGGTTGGGGGAAGGATGTATGCTGACGACCTTGTGTAGACAGTCTCCAAAATATGGCGTAATACTCTGGGAAGAGTATGGAATGTTGGGTACAAGCTTGGTGGAGAGTGGTAGTTTGCTTGCGCATGTAGATTTGACGCATATTCTTTTTTCGTTTAGACACTGCAATTCATTATTCTTCCATGATTTCTCATGTAACCACAAGGCGCAGTTCTGCAATGCTACAGGTACCCATGACTACGAAAAGCTCGCTTCGACCTTTTCCGCCAATATATGCACGCTATTTGCTGACCCTGATGTACCAGCATCGCCCCATGCAAGCCTTCTCCGCTCGGCATCTACCACTACCACCACTACAACGTGCATATTCTAATCAGCCTAAGATGGCGCATTCCACATCCAGTAGCATTTACGGATCCCGAGGAACGCTTTGCAGCTGCCACACATTTCCTACACCACCCCACATATATCCAT
>Ga0265797_10002271_pt1 | contig 32589 bp, 29 predicted proteins | sample P2T30metagenome_FD_192433 | JGI IMG/M metagenome (GOLD analysis project Ga0265797, IMG submission 192433) | Plant litter microbial communities from East Loma Ridge, Irvine, California - P2 T30 | ecosystem: Environmental > Terrestrial > Plant litter > Unclassified | place: USA: California... | reverse complement strand
CTGTGGAGCGGCTTCGAATACCCGGTATCGCCGTCCCGGCCCGTCTCTATTCTTCTGAAAATTGTCGTTGAGTACAGAACTCAATCTCCTCTCGCCGTTGGGTCCAGCGTTCGAGCCTAACACCCAGCCTCCACCACCACCCGCTCTATCTCCGTTCGACCTCCGTTGGAAACCGGCGTTTGATCCGTCTTCGCCGAGCTCCAAAATGGCAGCTACGTTACCGCAACGGTAACAGTAGTTTGGCGCTGACCACACAGTAACAATTGTTGAGTCGAACATCTCCTTAAATCCTTCCATAACCAATTGATGAGCTCTAGCAATGAGACTGAGGTCGTTTTTGTGGTTGAAAGTCTTGACGATGTCGGCCCCGAATAGAAATCCTGCACCACGCGGCGACAAGCCCCATCCGTCAATCTCGTCGGGATCAGACCATAGGAGGTCGCACATAGCTCCTTCGTGGGGCACCTCCTGCTTCCTGTCCAACAGACGGATCTTGTCCACTGAGTCAACGAGAGGTGATAGACCTCCGTGTACGCATAGAATGGCTCCTGTATCGTTCCGAGCCGAGCCGTTGGCGGAGGAAGTTGCGCCAGTTCCTGCAGGGCCAACACGTCCAGGTGTTGGAGCGACAGGGGATGAAGAGCCCATGTTTGCGCTTACTTGTGATGCGGCGCTTGATTGGGAGTCTGAGTTGCGTGCGTAGCGGTACATAACCTCGCCGTTAGCGTTGAGCGTTTCGATCTCAATGTCTTGATCGATGTCTGGCATGTTTTCAGCGTTGCTAGACTCGGCTATGGGACCATCGGTGGCTTGGAGAGAAGTCGCAGCGCCTTGGACGAGAGCGCCGAGGGCTAGGTAATCGAAGACTTCGCAGCAATACCTGTTCTTGTTAGTGTTGCGCTCTACTAAACCAGCTGGGTAATGGTCATTACCTCCATACGTTCGCGCTGCCGTACTTCCTCAAACACTCATCGTAGAACCCGTATACAGTTGTAATCTGCCGAGACTCGTGGTTGCCTCTGATGAGCGTTATCCGGTCTGGGTATCGGACTTTGAGGCATAGAAGTAGGAGGAAAGATTCGAGCGAGTAGAAACCACGGTCAACGAAGTCGCCTACACAGAGTCAGCACAAAATAATGTGGCGGGATCCTGTCGGCTTACCCATGAAAAGGTAATTTGTATCTGGTACATCTCCACCAACTCGGAAGAGCTCCATGAGGTCGTGGAATTGACCATGGATATCACCGCAGATCTAAGAAAGGACGTATAATCAGCTATGTTCACGAATATAACAATACCGTGCCTACCGTCACTGGCGCATCCACTCCAACCACGTTGCCCTCCTCGATCAACAGCTCGCGTGCCTTGTAACATAGCTCTCGGACTTGATTCTCGGGAATCGGACGACATGCGCGGAGCTGCTGGATCGCCCTGCGATCATTGTCAGCCCTGTGTATCGCATGTATAATAGTAGGCTGAGTGGGTAGCCGTACTTGTCAAGGTCGCTACCACCGGCACTCATGGCGATGGCTATGCGCTACACGCCCGCGCGGGGCTTTTCGGGATGGATAAAGGTTTGTTTTTCTATCACGTGCGCAACAGTTTCGCAGTAGCAGAAGCTGTTCGTAATTGAAGATTCTGGTGGGCGCGAATAGTATAGACGGTGGCGGTACGCGTATGGCGCGTTATGGATGCAATGACGGCGCGAATCGTACGATTACGTGATGGTTGTGTATGACTGTCAAGTGAAGATAGCGATTGTAATATGACGGTAGCCGTTTGGTGGGTTATCAAGTCAAAGTGGTGGGCTGGTGAAGTCGAGGACGAGAGAGATCCACAGCGGGCATGCCGAACGCGCAGGGATCTTCGTTAAGCCGTTCAGCTAGCTCGACCCTCTATGTTCACTCCACCAGAACACCATCACCGCCGACAACCCCGCTTCCCCACCATCCACACCTGCTTGAGGCATCTCAATTGGCACAGTATGCTCTTGGCGATCATTGGAATTACATCTACCAGCTATTGACGACTCCTCAGGTCCAGTGATGCCTCCGCAATCCGCTCTCTAATTTTTACACTCACACACATAAAATGCCTCCGCACCTCCACCCGCGGTCGCGCATGACGACTTCGCTCTTTGGAACGACCCTCATGGTTTCATTCCTCGTCGTCGCCGCTCCACATCTGATACCCTGCCCAGTCGACCCTCGAACGCTCGCCGATTCCCCAGACCCCACAGGAGAGAACAGGCGGAGAAGGAGACGGAGAATATCAGAAGACGAGAGCTGTAATGAAGGCATGAGTTTGGAGCGGAGGAGGCAGCGCCTATTGGAAGAGAAGTTGGCTGCCAAGAGGGAGTGCCCAGTGCCGAAGCCTGGTGGTCTGATCGGGCAGGTACTGGGTGTGCAAGACGAGGAGAGCAAGGAGGAGCAACAATTGTCGATCGTACAAAGGGTCGAGAGGGTCGTCTGCAGACCGTGGGGAAAGAACGACAATCAATAACAGGAGACGTGCGGAACAATTCAACGAAATAGACATGCCGCTGCTGGACATATTCACAGACATGGGGTACAAAACTCACGCCAGTGCGACCACTGCATCTAAGGATCTGCACATATATAGTGGCACTAGAAAGAGAACCGCGATAGACTGTATATAAGAAAGGACCAAGTCCTGATCGAACATCTCAACACCGCTTCTATCCGTGTACAGATCAGTCGCAGCGACTTTTCAGACCCCATGAGAACATACACTAGTTTACGCCAATTCTTCTGGAGGGTATGGCGCTATACTACGCGCCTCGACCCTGAAGCCCAGCACTGTTCGGAGATTTGCCTAGTACGTAACAAAAGAACGTGACCGCGTGTCGCGTAGCGTGAACGCACTACGTCATGAACCTCACCAGCCACCGCGTTTTGTCGTCAACACTTCCGGACTCTGAACTCGACACCCGCTTAGTAGATGTCATTCCATGATTAAGTGCGTGATCAAAATGCCCTCTGAGCCCCTCACAAAATCTCAGCGGATGGCCTACCGCATCGGACGCGGCGAAACCGGTGTCCTGACATTCGAGCCCTACAAGTCCGAGATCCTTCCTTTATGGCGTTTCAAAACACCTGCTATCGCTCGCAAGTCTTCTTCCGACATCTACAGCAAATTTCTAGAATATGACAAGAACGACGACTTCATTGGCATGGACATGTCTCGCAAATTCTTGCAGATGGGCATGACTAGGGCAAAGAGATATGCAAACCATGCCGGGGGAAGAAAGTATGATAAAAAGACTGGGGAGCTATTGGAGAAGAGCAAGGGTCATGAGGGGCAGGAGGAGAAATTGGAGGCCAGTGGTATCTTCAGAGAGGTTTGGGAGAAGGCTAAGCTGCATAATGGGTATGTGGAGAAGAAGGAGAGGTTCATGAAGGAGCAGAAAGAGTGGGACAAGGAGAAAAAGAAGGAAGCGAAGACGGAAGCCAAGGTGGAGATCAAGACAGAGGTCAAGGAGGAGGCCGAGGAGGAGTGAGACTTACTAGGACAGTTGAGACCTATAAAGTCTTCTACGCATCTGACCCGCCGAGGGAGGGAAAGGGAGTTCGAACATTTTAAGCTTCGGACTTGGGTCCCTCGCCTCTTTCCACATCTGCTGCAGGCTTGCACCAATTGTGAATAGAGAGGGCTGGTACGAAGCTGTGTCGCGTTTAACGCACGGTTGAGCGCTTGCTCCCAACACGATCTAAGGATGAAGCACAAGCGTCGTATCACTGGACCAAACGCTCTCCAGTATCCTGTTGGATGGAGCAACAAGCATCCGAATACAGATGAAAGAGAGAACAAAAGACCATGTAAGCGATGTTACAAAAAGCTCGATACTGGTCAAACTAGACAATGCTCGATATCCACAAAAGAAAGAGACGATGACGAGATCGACAGGATACAATGCGGGTAACTTTGTGCATGGTAGATCGTAGTAGCTCTAAGACGAGAATGAAATCATCAAGAGACGTCATATGACTACATACCTGCATGTTGAGGAGTACTTTTTCTATAACATCAACAGGGATAGCAATGTAGCTGCCGGTCTGCTGGGAGGCAAATCGCTTCATCGTCTTTGTTCGCTCTTCCTTGCGCTCTTCCCTCAGTCGGCTTTCCTACGTTTCACCTGTGGGATTTCAAAGTTCGGATTCGCGCTCATCTCTCCCTCCTCTTTCGCGTAAGTCTTCTCCACGTCCCACTTGATCAGTCCGCCCTTCTCGGACAACTTGATCGCCTGTCCCCTGTCTTCCATACTCATCGTGCAGACATCTTTATGCACAGCCCAGTCCCCTTTCTGGCAGACATCCGAGCAATAAGTCGACGTACCGCACCTTCCACATCTCTGTAGCGAAACACCTGTCTTCTTGCAAGCCGTACAGCTCGAGAGGTCAAGAGACGAATAAAGCCAATGCGGGCTCATCGGTATTCCGTCACCCCAAACATCCATGGGCGCATACTCGACAAAGAACCTATGTTTCATCTTCTTCCCCGTCTCCCATCTCTTTTCCCTTATTATCTTTTCCGCGAACTCACAGCCTAGCTTCTCAATCTCGTCAGGATCCGTAACGTCTTTTTCACCTAGCATGCTCTCTTTGGGATTTGGTATCCACTTCCCTCTGTTTTCGCCCTCTAAAACAATGTTGTAGGTAAGCATTAATGTCCAGTTATCGCCGCTGCTATCCAGACTGCCGAAAGTGATTTGGTTGCCTATGCGACCAATTTCAATTTTTGAGCCGTCTGGCGTACCTTCTGCAATGCTCAGCGTCCATGTTAGGGAAAACCAGGCATCCAGATCTAAGAAAGCTGCCAAAGCGTTTGGGTGCCATCTGTAGAGAACTGTCGCTAGACCGATTGCTGGAGTTATGATTTCGGAAGCTTCTGGTGTGAGAGGGGAAGGGTCGATAACACTGAGAAGGGACCCATTGAGGCGTAGTGCGGCATCGGGGTAGTCGGGTAGCCTGAAATCGGATAGCGAAGTGATTTGAGAATCCATGGTTTGGGATGTGTGATGTGCTGCACCGAGCGAGCGAATTGGAAAGTGCAAAGGGTATGTAAGTGGGGCTACTGCTTAGATTCTCATTGGTCGGACTAGCATATCAAGAGCAGGCTTCGGTCAAATATAAGTTGTGTCAGAAAGACACAGTATAGAGAAACGGGGTGAAGATAAAATTTTGATATTCTATTGATATGAGTTTTGAGATTTTACTTTTATTCGTTCATGTAGCTTTGCACTCGGCTATACATGTTTGATTTGAACATTCCATGCTCTTAGTTGCCTCCATGTCCTTGTAGCGAATGCGGCTTAGGCCCTTGCTGTACTGGTACGCTGTCCATGGGTCCAGCATACCTCAGGAGGCCAACGTCTGAGCTAGTCATGGTGTTCTTGTACTTCTGGCCGCCGCCAAACTCGAACAAGAAGCTCATGGGGAAGCCAACATCGAAGGGAACAGCAGAGTCGATATCATCAATCTCCTCCTCACTTAGCTCGATTTCAAGCGCCTCGATATTGCCCTTGAGATGATCGATCTTGCGGCCGCCAACAATCGGGTACACGAAGGGGTACTTGTGTCGTACGTATGCCAGCGCAATGCTAGTGATCTGGGTCTTCTTCTGGTTGGCAACACCCTCTAGCTTCTTAGAGATTGCGACATGCTTCTCAGATGGGGGACCAAAGTTGCGGCCTTGCTCGTTGTTCTTGCGCTTCTCTTCGGATGTAAAGTTACCACCACCAAGAGCACCCCATGGGCAGAGCGCCATGCCTTCTTCGCGTGCCATTGGAATGATCTCGCGTTCGAAATCACGTTCAGCTGCGGACCAACGTCCTTGGTAGACGCTGAAGCCGCGCAGGCCGTGGTTACGGGCGTCTAGTACCGTCAGTTCAGACCCTGTATACTTTCACGAGGTGGCACTTACATTCGTTCGCCTTGCTGACGACCCAAGCAGGTGTGTCACTGATTCCAAGGTATAGAACCTTTCCGGAGTTGACGACGGCGTTGAGGGATTGCATCAATTCTGGGATAGACGTTGTAAAGTCCCACCAGTGCACGTACAGCAGGTCGATGTAATCAGTCTGAAGCTTCTTGAGGGATGCCTCGAGCGAAACGCGGAGGGACTTTGTGCTGTTACCAGCATAGTTGATACGTTGGCGAGGAGAGTTGTTTGGATCGGGGAAGCAAGTGGTGAACTTGGTGGCTACGACCATCTCGTGTCGTACGCCTCGCTCCTTCATCCACTCACCGATCCACGTCTCGGACTCCTCGTTCTGGTAGTTGTTTGCGCTGTTTTAGTGTCAGCTTCAGTAGTGGAGCGTTGTTGTTTTCATGTGAAACACTGCAGTAGCATTGGCGCGGGGAAAGTACAAGGACTTACGTGTCGATGAAGTTACCACCTTGTTGGTGGAAGAAATCTAGGATCTCGAACACGGTCTTCTTGTCACACTTGCCCATCATCTCTTCCCACGCATCACCAAAGTTCATGGCTCCCAAGCAAAGAGGAGAAACGCGAACTCCGGCAGTAGGCGACATGACGCGGTGGAAGTCCAGGAGGGACGCCGCCTTGGGCGCATCACCGAATGGAGAAGGCATATTGAATCTGGGTTCTGTAGAATTCTGGAAGAAGATGTAAAATTGAGAGGCTAGATGTTAAAGTGCTCTTTGTGAGGCGATTAGTGTAGGACGGAACCTCTTCTTATATCAATGGAGCTCTACATGGGCATGACGTATTAGGCTAGAGTACCTCAGGGTCCATGGTCGCTGGTCGCTTCCTACCTCTATTACGTCCAGGTTGGAAACTTCCGAAGGTTTTCGGGGCCGATCGCTGTCGGATGGCGTTAAGCGGAGGGGTAACATCTTGCACGTTTGATGTGGAGAGCTTTGATCATGGTAGATGTTATCTCCGCTAAGCTCCGAGTATGTGTCGTCGAACTTGCTGTGTCGGACGAGTGCAAATTGTGCAATTTTGGTCATGTCTAGAAGTTCCGGAAAGCACCCGATAGGTGGAGTGAGCTTCGGCTGGACGTGACGATGATTGGTAGCGGACAAATATCTGGGGAGTTGATACCTAGGTGGTGTTGGCAGGTCAGCCATGTGCATGACGCCCCACCTTGCGATACCTCAAGTTGATGCTGTATCGTCAGAATCACATTTAGCTTCGTACTAATCTATGGCTTGGGTGGTCATTACTTCAGAAATGGACGGAAGACTCCACGTCAGAAAAAGGCCTCTGTTCAATACAGGTGGTGGAAATATCTGATCCATTCCCGGCTAAAGACAACCTTGGCCAGAGCTTGTAGAAGCTACTGCTACCAACAATACAGAATCCAACAGTAATGATGTACACGTGGACTTTTCAGGGTATCCGTACCATGCAAGACTCCATGCAAATGCAGCAAAATCAGAAACAACAACAACAATGGCGAGACTACATCTCCCTGCCCTTTAGTTCCTCTTCTTTTTCTTCTTCCTGTTCCGGCTCTTCTTTTTGGTATCTTCACTACCACCGACGTCGACTTCTGGTCCAATTGCGTCGAGGCGGATATTGCCATACTTCTGCCGTACCTCAAGCTCGAAGCTGTCCTTCTCCAACCTGAAGAGCGCCATAGTAGCGCGGGCGTCTTCGACTGAGCTATGCGCGCCGACTTGAATCTCCACGCCCAACAGCTTCTCTGCCAATAGCTTCAAACCTGGTGTGCGCCCTGGTATGGTGGCCAATTCTCTGAACTTTGAGAACTTGGATGTATCGCGAATGAAGCGCTTGTCATGCTTCAAGATGAGCACGTCGAGGTCATTCTTCACCGCGTGACCAACGAGTATGCGCCCGGTGAGAAGGATCTTAAGGTCGTTTCGTACTTCGTCGAAGGGTCGCGCGACGTCCTTGCGAAGATGCCTGGGCTCGATACCAGAGACATGTGTTCGATAGTCGGTGATTTCGATCTGTCGTGGTACCTGGACGTAGGAATCGTAGACCTGGTGACCGTGAAAGTTGACCAGAGACACTCTCGCTAGCGCAGAGTCGCGGTTGGGCTCTGGTCCTACTCCCACCATCTCGCAATCCAATGCGACGTATTTGCCGGGTAGCGCTACTTCTGACACGCCCTCATTCTCTACATCGGGGAAGTCGGGATGTGGTTCGAGGATTGACACTGCAGCTGCAGCGTCTCGCGGGTCGCTCAGAAGAGGCGTCTTCTTGAGAGAGGGCATCGAGACGCTCTTAGAGAGGGATTTGGTATCATGCTGCTTGACTGAAGCGCCCACAGACGTAGGCTCTTCCATCTTCTGTCGCTTTCTCGAGGGCAGGGGTTTGCGCGGTGTGTTCTTCTGTGAGCCGTTTACAGACTTTGCTGGTTCATCTCCGTGCTTCCCATTGGCGTGCTGTGGTCGCTTGCGCTTGAGTGAAGACGGCTTCTCTTCTTCCAACTTCTTGTTCTTCAGAGGTGTTGCCGGCGTTGAGGGCTTCAGGCGCTGCTGCAGTATCTTCCAGTTGCTGGACAGAGTGCCGAGATCGATTGGAGCCATTTTGTCGTTACCTGCGCGGCATAGCGGTGTGAGGGTCGTCCTGTCAGTGGTTGTCGAGAATGTTGGCCGTTTGACTTTCTCCGCTCAGTCCCCGCGAGCAAAAGTTCAAACGCGCGCTAGCACATTCCAGATGTCGGCTCGACGCGACGCAAAGGCCCGATCGGCAGGCGGCAACGTCGCGACACAGGACAGCACCCCCAACATCATCGCGACATCAAACTTCACAACGTGACCCAAAAACTGCAGTAGTCGAGGAACACGCAGCGCATCACCATGGCGCCTCGAGAGAACTCGCATGAGCCCTCCGGCACGCCGGCGCCGGTAGAAACTGGCTTTGCCACTCTTGCACAGCTGAGGTGAGTGCGACACTATGCGCAAAATCTGAACACGTATGCTGATGTATTGCGTGCAGAACCGGTGTGAAGGCATGGGTTGAGAAGGTACGTGAATGGCGTGATGCGCGACGCGAGCCCCAGCAGCATCCATCATCGGGATGGAAACACCAAGTCTTCTAAAACTCCAACTAACACCCCACAGGACGGCGAGAAGCGCAAAGCTGAAATACTGTCCATCCAAACACGGCAGGGCAGGCCCAAGTTTTATGTTCATTATGAGGAATTCAACAAACGTTTGGATGAATGGATCGAAGCCGAAAGGATAGATCTTTCGAGAGAAGTGGAGTGGCCTGCGCCTGAAAAAGCCGACAAGAAGAAGGGCACTACCGTCAAGACTGACAAAGCACCTTCAAAGTCTGATCAGAAGAATCTCAAGCGATCACGCAGCAAACTTGACCGCGAGATCTCTGGCACCCCAGAGTCGACGTCTAGCAACTTGCCAGGCAAAGCATCAAGACCATCTAAAGCAAGTGGAAAAGAAAATCAAGAGTTGATAGTGACAAGCGAAGTTACCGATGGCACGCCAAAACCCGAGGACGAGGAGATGGACCTCGTCGACGTGCAGGATGCCGCTGCAGCAGCAAAGGCTATGCCACCCCAGGACTACTCGAGAGAAGACGAAATCGAAAAGCTTCGTACATCAGGATCCATGACGCAGAACCAGACCGAAATCTCACGAGTGCGTAACTTGGAGAAGATTCAGATGGGCAAGTTCGAGGTCGAGCCTTGGTACTTCTCACCCTACCCAGTTGACTTTGTGGATTCAGATGTAGTCTACATCTGCGAGTTCTGTCTCTCTTACTACGGCGAAGTTACGCAGTTCGAGCGCCACCGCTCAAAGTGCCACCTCCTTCACCCCCCTGGCAACGAAATATACCGAGATGACTACGTATCCTTCTTCGAGATCGACGGGAGGCGGCAGCGAACATGGTGTCGCAATCTTTGTCTGCTTTCAAAACTCTTCTTAGATCACAAGACGCTCTATTACGATGTTGACCCTTTCTTGTTCTACTGCATGTGCACCCGCGACGAACACGGCTGCCATTTCGTAGGCTACTTCTCCAAAGAAAAGGAATCCGCAGAGGGCTACAACGTAGCCTGTATCCTTACGCTCCCTCAATACCAACGGAAAGGTTTCGGTAAACTGCTCATCGACTTTTCTTACCTCCTTTCCAAGCGTGAAAACAAGCTCGGGTCTCCAGAAAAGCCTTTGTCTGATTTGGGTCTTTTGGGATATCGTGCCTACTGGCAGGAGATTCTTGTCGACATACTCATGGAGCCTGGCCGTACAGAAGCAAATATCGAAGATCTGGGTGCTGCGACCGCAATGACCACGAATGATGTTCTACACACCCTGCAGAATCTGAACATGCTGCGATATAGCAAGAATCAGCATGTCGTCGTCCTTACAGATGCAGTTATTGCGCAGCGGGAGAGACAAAAGGCAAAGGAAAAGCTGAAAGGCAAGAGGAGCATCGATCCTGATCGCCTGATCTGGAAGCCACCCGTGTTCTCTGCAGCGAGTCGGACATGGAATTGGTAAAACTTTTGATCCTTTCACTTCTTTTGATCTCGTAATCATTGGTTTGGCGCGTGGCGTTGATAGTTTACTGCTTCATAGTATACCCAGACTCCTATTGACATTACCTTAGAGCGTCCAGCGCTTTCTCACGGCATTTCGTTCTCCCCTAGTAGTACGGCCCTTATCCCGTGCTGTCCAACCACTCAAAACACATCATTCTTATTGCTGCATCATCGAATCTCCATTCCAGCAGCACCTCTTTTTGCACATCCCCCCCAAACTCCGTCACCGCCTCATTAGGTTTCAACATGCCCCTCAACTCATCGACCACATCTCCTAATCGAATCCCGTTTCTTCGTTCGATCTTTACACAGCGCTGCTGCCATTCTCTCCTTGCTCCTCTTTGTAGTACATTGACGTACTCTTGATCCCACGCCGCCCCTTCCACACAATAAACCTCTACACTCCGCGTTACAGGCTTTGACAGGTACGCATCTATCACACTTCTCTCCCTGCTCACTTCCCTTTCACCCTCCCTAAACCACTCATCCAACTCTTCCGCACCTAACTTCGTCCTGACACAAATTCCCATGTCTCCCCTCGCTATCTCTTCCAAACCACCAACAAACTCGCACACATGCTTTCCCAGCCAAGGATGCAAGTATTGGCTCAGTGCAGAGAGAAGGTTACTGTAAGCACCTTCGTGCCAGAAGTAGTAGTCGTCTGAGATATCTAAAACGACCCCTGCATTCTGCCACAGCGTTGTTCGATGGACGATATCTTGGGCGAGAGATGAGATGGATTGAGGTAACTTCTTGAGTATGTGTGGTCTTGGAGTACTGGGATCATTACACACAGTGTCTGGTAGAGGAAAGTTGCGAGGATGGAGGTTGAGCCGGAGTGTTTCTTTCCAGTGTCTCGAGACTGAGGCGCAGGTACGAAGGTCTGTGGGTGGCAGGAAGGAGATGATTTCCATGAGCAATTCTGGGAGTAGAAAGATGCGATGCATATTGTGGTACCAGTGGTATCAATGGACTTGATCAGGGTATGACTTGGGCACGGAGTGAGGTTATATATGACTACTGGATTAGAAGATGGGCCGGAAGCAAGCTGAAACTCCTACTCCGCTACACAATCACCCTGGCTGCTTCGACTTCCCTACAGAAGTGGCAGTAGGCTATCTCACGTCAGCTGTACAATTGATGTCGTGATTAGAAGAGACATGTAACGTGATTCGTGGGATAAGGCGCAGGGCGGACACTTTCGGCATGTCGAAGTGCTTGGCGTGATTACTGATTACTCCCAATTTAAGAACAGACGACCAAGCTTTTGTAGTAGTCCTACGCCAACGCAGCCATCAACCCCGCAATACCACCCAACCCAATAGCCAGCGCCCGGAGCATGTTTAGCTTACCAAACTTGTCCAACAGCTCGCTCACTTCTTTATCTTCCGCTTCGCTACTGTTCTTCTCGGTCTTCTCTTGTGGTACGCTCAAGTCTTTCCATTGACTCACGTCATCCTTGCTATCGACAGATTCATCAGCGCTTCGCCCCTTCAATCCAGCTTTCTCTCGATACTCAGCAGATGCTGCACTTCGGCTCCCGCCCAGTTCCTCATTCTTCCTGATAAGGGCAAAGTTGGTTGGTATCATAAAACTGGTGATTGGTGCGATGCTGAAGGAAAGTACTGCGGCTACAAGGTAGAGTCCTGTCTTTCCCTTCACAGCATGCTGGAGCAATGACGATGTGGAGTTGAGGGATGAGGTGGGGAGGGCGCTGTAAGCGAGATAGACGAAGCCGGAGGCTGAAGTAATTGCCGCGGTTGGGAAGGTGTGAGAGCCCCGTGAGAAAAGCCAGCGTACCATGGGAAGAGAGCGAGATGCCGGTTGTGATTGTATCATGGGTATGTCGAAAAGGGACAATGCTGCGATGCCACCCGACGCCAGCAGCGCTGTGGATATGCTTATGATTTGTACGGTTTGTGTTGCTGACATGTTGTTGGGCTAGTGTGAAATTGGGAAATTGTTTTGGGGATATGGCAACAAACACCAAAAGAGATAAGAAGAATTCAAGAAAAGTAAAACTGTCTTCATATATACTAGAAGCGCTGATGTGGTCGTTTTGTTGGTGCACAAGCAACGCGTTCCGTGGACCCCGTAAGGAACGCGGTTATCGAGATGATGTCATGGCGTTTCTCGTATCAGACGAACATTTCGGTTGCGGCGTCCACTGACCCCGACATTGTCGCAAGATCGGTAACTCTACTCAGTTCGCTTGCGCACCTTGGGCAATGCGAACCAGCAAACCATCATGACGGCATACATACCAATTGCAACAGGGTGAAGCACCCAAGTACCTACGGGATTAGTTAGTCGATATTTGCGTCTCGGATAGTGGCAACTTACCAGAGGCTTGTGCGAGGACACCAGTTGTGAATGGAGCGACTGCACCGCCTGAACTTCCTGCACCGCCTATGAAGCCGATTGCAGTTGTTTGAACATGACGAGGCATGAGACGAGAAAAGATGGTCTGCGCACAAGGGTAGACAGGGCCCAACAACAAACCCAGCAAGCATACAGCGACCGCATTTCCAATCAAGTTCGGCGTCAACCATGCCAGAAGCTGAAGGCCTACTGTTCCAATTGTGAGAATGACGACGAATTTCTTCTCTCCTATTTTGGGTGCAGCATGAGTGAGTACAAAACGGCCAAGAGTGATTCCAGCCTATTGAAGAATTAGCATGTCTATTGCAGCATAAAGACGTTCTACATACCCAGAAGCCTGCTGTGACGTATCCAACCTTCGCAGGGTCCCCATTACGGTAGTTGATGAGGTACGAGATGAACCAGCCTGAGATGCTCACTTCGGCTCCTTGGTATGCGAAAATGAACAGTGCCCCGAATATGGTCACCTTGTTCTTCAAGGCGAGCTTTAAGTTCTTCAGCTTTGACGCGGCATTCTCTGCGGAAGTTTGCCTGCTGGTCGTGGCTTCCAAGAGGGTCTCCTCAGAGTCTTCCCTGTATGACCAGAAGGACCATGCGGCGAAGGCGATGCAGCAAAGTCGCAGCCCGACGCATATGAAGTAGAAGCGTGACCACAGGATTCCTTGCGAAACAATCGCTGTCCCGATGATAGGTGCTATTATTCCTCCGACGCCATAACTACCATGCGCCAGGCCAAGAATGACACTGGGTGGATGCGTATTCGCGCAGTACACGTTGTTGAGTGCTAGGTTGATAGCGGCACCAAATCCTAATAAGAAAAAGCTAGTGATGTTAGCAGTGCGTTGTTGACATCTTGGACCGCAGACTTACGATACGATGACGAGAGGATAAGGAGGCGTGCACACAAGGATAATATATGCAGATAGTTGTATCAACTCTGCGAATATCAACGTCTTTGCTCTTCCGAACTTTCCCAAAATTGAATTGGTGAAAAAGGCAGCAGAGATAAAACCGATGGCATTGCCGACAAAGACCAGAGACATGATCGAGTATGAGATGTGGTAGTACGACTCCATGTATGGGATCAAAGCGCCAACAACTGGTCAACAGTCAGTGTTTGTCCGCATTTGGTACCATGAAAATGGTGTGTAAGTTCAGATTCGCAATCCTCCATACCTGAATCGTTTATTCCGTTTGAGAAATAGATCATGCAGCAGCACAAGATCCTCCATTTGGTCATGGGCTCAGCGTTCCACATCCTCTCCCTGCCAACCGCATCTTCTCGAGTCGGTGTAGCCGGGCGACTCATCTCAAGCTCATTGGGAGTCTTGGGGGTTTGCGCACCCTTTGGCATATCAAATTCCGAGACTGAAGCCTGGCGACCATTGTCTGTATTGCGAGAAGCAAAGTCCGTGAGTTCAACTTCCGGCAATACACCTACATCACCAAGTGTTTGAGGTGCTTTGCTTTTGCTCTTTTGATATGTTGGTTCCGGGTTGGTAATGTTCGACACGGGTTGTATATCGAAGAACTTATGGAATGCAGACATGTTGTCGATACCCTCAATCTGCGGGGAGAGGATATCGGGCTGTGCGACTTGAAAACAATTGCTTTTCAATTGTAGAGTTCAGGCTGTAAAGAGTGTTGAAGATTTTCAAAAAGGTAGAGTCATAAATGAGAAGGTCTACCGAGCACTGATTGTATGAAAACTTTGTGCCCTTAAGCGGTAGTCCACGAAGTGCTCAACGAAAGCGACTAGCCAAATCAAAGGGCTGAGGGCGCAATCGCTGATAAATTGTAAAGCGCATAATTACCATATCACACCTGATAAAGAACCACCGGCTCCGACTTGGAGCCTATCACAGGCGACGGAGTACTTATCGTGTGGTCGCGCTGCAGCAGTGTGGAGATCGTGAACGGTCACCGAGTCGATCACGAAGCTCGTGAAACGTTGTGCAGCGAAACAGACGCGTCTACGACTGCAACCAGCTGTTCCAAGATGGTAACGGATCCGACAGTTGGAGAAGGACTGAGTCTAGAATTGAGGATGGAAAGCCGCTTTGCCTAGTCGGTCGCCAAAGTGCGAACTTTTGGAGGTCGGAGCGGTGAAAACTTCCCCGCGAGCGCGGCGAACCTTTCCTACTTGGAAATTTCCCAAGCACCCCTCCACTGCTGCACCACCACCATCGCAATCAGCAACCACCCCTCACCCTGCTTATCCAAGCTCTACTCCAACATGGCCCGTCCAAAGCGCAATGTGCTCGCCACCATAGACAGCACCATCACACCGCCTGACGCGCTGTCGCCAAACCACGTCATCGCGCGCATTACCAAAGCTGAGGGGAAGAACATTTATGCCGCCGAGCTACCAGATGGCAAGCCCGTACTTGCAGAGCTGGAAGCGAGGTTCAGATCGACAGTATGGATCAAGAGGGGTAGCTATGTGGTTGTAGACACTTCTGCGCTGGCAGATCGGGAGAACAAACTGGATGGAGAAATTGTCAATGTGGTTCGCGACGAGAAGGCCTGGAGGAAGATGGCGTACTGGTATGTTGCAACCGGGTATCATGTGATATGTGTACAGAGCGCTAATAACATAATATACAGGCCCAAGGAGTTCGTAAAGAAGTCCACCTATGTCGAGGATAGCGATGAAGAAGAATCAACCGTCGGAAAGATGCCGCCCACCGACTCAGACGAAGACTGAGCCTGCGATTGCACTCACTCAGCGTGCTCATGATCCTCCTCGATTATACCCTTCGTCACGCCTTCGTACTCTTTCCTCGTTCCCCACCATACGCCTGCGACCGTAATCGCCAGAACGCCCACAACCGTCGCCGAACTAGCCGGTGTACTTGGGTACACATTCCACGCCCACTCTTGCGCGCCCCATAATGCATATACCACGGCCGGATTGAAACCTGCTTTCCACAGCAGGAAGGGCGTGCTCCATGCAATGTAAGAGTAGAACTGGTAGTGCAGACTCCTCGCGCAGAGCAATCCAATCGTCATCGCGGTCAGCATTGTCGTCATGATGAAGTCGGGCGTAATCTTGCTAGACATGGTATCTTGGTCGCGTGGCTCAATGGCTGGAATACAAAGTTTGAGGAACTCGCGGACATTGCGCTTCGAAGGCTTGATCCAGCGGGTTCGCGCATACCAGACAAGGAGGCCAACATGGAGAGCGAGTAGGCCGATGGCGAAAGGCCGGGAGAGGAACGTTGATTCTGGGACGAAGCGCCAGTTCACGGTCCACTTGTAGAGGAAGGCACGGCTGAGTTCGAAAGCGCGAGCAAAGTAACTGGGTGCGCGCTTTCTGAAGGGATACCCAAACAGGACCTACAAACTGATCAATACCAATTGAGAAGTGATAGATATGGAAATGTGAAGATATACGTACCGAAATTTGCCCAATGATCATAGCCTGCGTTAATGCTTCTCTTCCGCCCAATTTCATCACCATCAAGATGCCCATCGCCGGCAATGGCAACAACAAGCTCATCTTGACATTCAGGCCCGTGCTATACAGCGCGCTTCCCAGATGCCATTGGTTGCGTTGGTAACAGTAGACAGCCAACCAAAAGAATAGTACAGCGAAACAATCGTTGAAGCATCGCAGCATGAAAATGCTATGCATACGCTTTGATAGAATCAGCAGCGGGAAGACGTAAGGTGGGACCTATCAAGACATTAGCATCAACCACAACACCTACAGCTCCCACCCAGCCTTGGCAAGCAATAGTTAGAACAGAAAAGTACTCACCCTAGCCTTCCTGTAACATTGGAAAACCACACCAAGCGTAAGCAGATACACTCCTGCGAAAATGTACTGCGCAAGGCCTATATCCCGCCCTTCATCCGTCCACTTGTACAGATGCTTGTAGATCCATACGTGCGCACCAGGGTACACAAGCGGACCTGTTGAGCCCGAAATGTTCTTGTAATCGCGCTCGCCTTTCAAATAGATAGATATCTGCTGCATATACGTCGTCCAGTCTATCTCTGTATCTGGAAAAATATCCTCGTTAGGACACGTGGTGGTTTATAAGTAAGACAGGAGAGCACGAACATGGTATCTTCTCGATTATCACGCCTGAAAGCGCCGCGTCTGCAATGAGCAAGAGAGGTGTCATCCATCTTGTGTGATCCGGATTGTAGGTTAGGTCTTTCGCGCGGGCGAGTAGTGACATGGCGGGCTGTTGTTGTACGCGGTTTTGAGGATGGCAAGTTCGCGGGTTGACGATGGTGTTATAGTTCGCGTCGCGTGTCACGTGGGAAGGAGGTTTGAAGTTTCAAGGATGATGGTTTCGCGCGACGTGTGTTTCAGGCATCGATTTCCTCTTGCGAGGCGTATGTAAATAGTGGTTTGATATGAGGTGGATGTGTTATTTTGGGGTCAGACGGCGATGCGCATGCATCTGTTTTATGCTTATAAGGGTAAGCGCGAGATTTTGGCTGTCAAGGATTTCTCCGTTCTTGTTACGATGATCTTTTTATGTTTAAAGTCCAACTCAAAATCTGTTTGCTTACTTTAGCATGTAATGATGTGATTGTTGTGTGTGGTTCATTCATTCTACTCGTGGTCGATAAGCCGCACATCACCGCTTTAGTACCTTCAACACTGACCGAACACTTTGAATGATCAGATAAATGGTTAAATTAAGTCTAGAATAAGGAATGTCTATCTTGAATGCGCTAATAAAAAATTTACAGTAAGAGAAGTTGATGCTTCTTATATGCTCGACCAACTATCGCTTAAGAGCTCTTGGGGAGAGTGACGAGGGTGATGTAGGCGTCGGCAACACCCTGGCAGACAAAGTCCTTAGGGCCGTTACCGCCAGCGCGGCAGTAGTTGGGAAGAGTGGCGGTAGCGACATAGGTGATGCTGGGAATATGTTAGTATATCTGAATCTGCGAAGTAATCGAAGGTACAAGGGTAACTTACTCGTCGCTAACCTTCTGCTTCAGGAGCAGACCGCTGCGGTCGCTGTCGAAAGAGAAGTCCATGAAGCTGTTCTCGCCACAGGAGTACCACTTGTGGTCCTCAAGCTTATCGGCCTGAGCAGAGCAGGTGAAGTCGAGGGTTCCTCCGTTGGTGGCCTTGATGTTGAAGCCGAGGCTGTTGTAGTAGGTTCCTTCCGGCTTGCGTCCGTAGAATTCGGAGATCTTCCAGACGTAGTCACCCTCAGTGGTGACAGGGCAGGATGCGGTGTCCTGGCGAGACTCGAGAGGAGCAGCAGCGGCAAGGCCAGCGGCGGCGAAGAGAGAGGCGATGGTGGTGAACTGCATTTTGATGAAGTTGATTTGAGGTTTGAGGTTGAAGAATAGAGTTTTGGTAGTTGAGTAGTTGTTGTTGGATGTGAAAGCTGTTGTTGGATGATGAGTTTAAGACAGGACACTTGCCTGGCATTATATATCATCGCATCTCGTATCTGGGGTATGCTACTGCTACCACGATCATCATGCCCGTCCTCTTCCAAGGTTCAATACGAGGCGATTGACATCAAGCGTCCCCCTTGGCCATGCCCACAAGAACACACCAGAGGGGTACACCATGAAAACCTTTCTGGAAACACGAGCATCGGCCCATGCCGACAGCGCCGGAAAGACACTACTGCCCCATTTTTGGAGCCTCAGAACCCTTGTTAACGGTGTCATGAGCCATTAGCGGCATCCGGGGTGACCGGATGAGGCGATAACACGTCCTATCCAGACAGCTGGTAAACCTAACGGCGCTAGAACAGTGCCAAATATACGAGATGTGACGTTTAGTAGGATGAATAGGGTCTGCGCAGTAGCATCGTGCGCTGGCCGATCGGCCGCACAAGAACTCGCTTCAGGACGCTAGCGACATGATGTCCTGGGCTACAGGTATCCTAGTTGCTGTTACGATGGATACGATGGTGAGAGGCGACTGCATTTTTTAGATTCGTATTGTTGCGGTACAGACTCCGATGCTGGGATAAGAACAACTGTAGCTTATCGGCACACTCGGAACGCGGCAAAGAGGTTATCCGTGCTGAGATGTAGAGTCTGAGTGCTGTGGATTCTAGGAAATATGGCAATGTCAATCATGACTTCAATTTCCTAGAGTTCCTGTCGGTCCGTTCATGAACTTCGAGCGGCCTCATCGCCCGCCGTCTGGGTGGCCCGAGTGCGATCAGTAATCTGGTTCTTTTCATGGAGCCTGAATAATTAGCATGAAGATCTTTCTTGGACGAAGGATCAAAATACGACTTCGCTTGGAAATGAACCGAGATGATGGAACTTTGAGCCGTGAGTGCATTGCATCATAGACGGTTGTGACGGGTGTGGCTGCCGATCACCTGAAGGCTCGTGTTCAAGGGTCCACGCTCAGAGAGCGGAGACTGCCATCGACACCATCACCACTAATGCCCGATCGGAGTTGTTCCGGCGGTACGCTATTTTTGCTATTTCTGGACCCGCGATCGAAGGCTTAGCCTTGAACGAGAACGAATACCATGCGTCCTACGCTACGAAGAGGCCCATCTAGCCTGGGGAAATACATGAGTGGCAACAGACGCTCCATGGTTGTGCCTACCGTGCACGAAGAAGTTCCAGATACACGCAGTGGTGATCTGAGGCCGAGCACAAACATTGTACGGTCACTTTCGGTCATTCACGAAGATCTTGTTATTGTATTTGCGGATTGACGGCACCCGCCATTTCCTCGGAACCTGACTGAATGGTTTGCTAATTTAATCGGAGCCTGACGGATCGATGTCTCTGCACTGGTATCTAATTAGCAATGACATTGGACGTGACATCGTATTGTCGACGCTGGCAACATTTGAGTGGAGCCATCGGAATGGTCGTCCATGACCTATCAGCGGTGGGGGTCTCGACTTCGACACTGCGGATTGGTCTTCGAATCTTCAGGAACAGCCGGAAGTATGGGGTGACAAGATGTGGGGATTCGTCGTAGGATATCTCGGCTCTGCCTAACTTGAACTACCCCAAGACGGCTGGGAGTGCAAAAGTTGCTAGACGCATACGGAGGTGTTGATGAGATAACGGCAGTCCACATATTGGTCATAGCGAGAGGCAAGAGCAGGAGCTAACAGGAAAGGGTCAGAGGATTGGATTTTCTGTGACAGACGAGAAACTTTCATGCGCTGTTCGTGTGAAAAGGATGTGCACTAATCACAATCTGAGACATGAGATCTAGTTGCCAGCATGCAAGCTACAGCCAGGTGCAAGTGGGTTTGCAGAGTTACCTACGTCTACAGCAAGAATAGAGCCACCAACGAGATCGCAGTGTAGTGGATGCGGAAAACGTTACGAAGACAGGAAACGTACAACAACCGGTACCCATCCTGGTACGATGCCTTACCGGTCGGACCAAAACGCTCAAACGCTCATTCAAGCATCCCAATGGCAACATGTCTACCCTGCAGCGATGAGAGTGACATTGACTACAGCTATAGCGAGAACGATATCGATATGAAGACGCAATCTTCAAAGACGAACGAAGTGACGAGAACCCCGATAATACTTCAATTAGTAATTCAGAAAGCGACTCTGGTGAAATCGTGGCTACGATACCGATGCATTGTGCAATTGTTTATTTCTTAAGAGTGCATCAGCAAGAAGAACTACAGCCGTCCTGTTGAACAGCACAGTCAATCATGCGTGTACATTTGAGTTATTCTATATCTTACTTTCTTTAAAGCCCAGCAGTAGAAGCCACGCACAGGCATTAATGGTATGATAACGATATCGATGCATGATGCGAATGTGTACCTCCCTAGCAGCACGGCTTCACCGAGTGCCCACCTCTTTCTCTAATAGCTAAGTGAAGCAACGCTACAAACAATCATATACAACGCGAGCGTAAGGAAAAAGATACCCAAACGCCAAGATGCGGACCTACCACAGCCGCTTCATAAGAAGCCGACTGGTGGTCTCAGGCATCAAACTCCGAAAGCAGGAGATGAAGAGATGTTCAAATCTCTCCATCTCATTCTACTTCAAAACAAAATACAAGCCGTTCCAACATAGGAGACTCATCCTTCAGATGCTAGTATGACTTTGCCAAAATTCCTACGATACGAATCCACCATTCCATGTGTTCAGCCTAGGCGTCTTACGGCGAGACTAATCAACCTTACGGAAGAGACGTTTTGCTGATGCAAGTAGGTTGCCAATAATGGCTGGTTCGATAGATGCTGGTGGAGGCTGACCCGATTCCAGATATCCGAGCTCGACTTCGCAGGGATCGCTGTCATAAGACCCATTGAAGATACTCCGAGATCTAAGCCCAGCCATATCGAAATACGGCAAACCGCCCGTCCGCCATCCCTGAGGCATGTTGTTTCCAGGTGGTATATTGGCGACTGAATCGTTGCCACGCCTCTCGTACTCGTCCAGTCGTTTCGTTATATGGATCGTCAGGTCACACAAATAGAAGCTGATTGGAATGGCTATAGAAAGTGCGAAGAATGGGTCCGTCTTGGTGCGGTCCAGCCAATAAGTTCGCGTTGGTGCGAAGGCCATAAGAACAAGCGTAGCAAGCACGCTGATAGCTGATGCAACGAAGCAGAACAGCTTCCCTCCACCGTTTCGAAGCATCACGAGCTCGCAGTAAGCGACCATAAACATGATGTATCCGAAGCCAGTCGCCATATGTACAAATGCTGCGCTGTTCGTGCCATCACCGTCTGATCGCGTGCGGATTGATTGGAGTACTGCTGCTATGCATAGCATGCCAAGGGAGGCCGATTTCTCCTTCTTGGAGTGTCGAAACCATTTAGCGATGAGGAAACATATTGCGAGTATGATAACAGGAGCGACAAGAGTGGTACACAACACTAAAATCTCTTCGAGAATACTTAGGCTTCGCTGCTTCCATGTTGGGTGAAGGTCGGCATTTGGACTCTGCGCGGCAACAATGGGACTGAGGGTTGCAGCGATCAAGACGAACCTGAAAGACCTGAACCCTCCAGACGCGGACGAAGACCTAAGCGAATCTTGTAGAGCGTGATGTAGCCAAGGGCAACTACAGACCCATCGCAGACTGGATATGATGATTGCAATAAAGCATTTCAGAGTGCGCATGCCGTATCGTTGTGGAGAGCTGAAATCGTATTGCCTGTGAGGTAGACCAAGCTTGTCAGTGGCCTCGGATTCCTTGTGTAGGATTTCGTGGCCCTGGACGCGTGTCGCGCCTGCACAAATTATATCCCCCAGCTCCAAGTGGATAACGTTGCCCACAAGTGAACCTTTGGTGGACATTGGGTGTCTCTTGCCTGACCGCAGAGCACTAGCAAGAAAGCTTTCTTCCGCTTCTTTTCTATCCGCGAATAGTTGTTGCGTTCTGTATCTTCTCAGGGTCGCTAGTCCCACGGCAACCATAATCACAGTGGATGGCAAAGCGACAACAACCCTTCCCCAGGAATATCCTTGAACCCCATACAGACTGAACTCGAGACTGAAGAGTGCTGCAGTAACGAAGAGCATGAGTACTTGATCGTTGTATGCGATCCACCCTATCTTGAGAACTTCGCTTTGCATGTGCTCCAGCTGTGTATCACAAGATACTCTGCTTTTGTGGTCAGCCACAGCATTCGATGGATTCGAGAGCGTCAGAGATGTCTCTGTATGGCTATGTGCAGATTCTTTGAGGTCTTGCTCGCCATATTTATCAAAAGGCTGTGGGATTTCGATGGCCTCCTCAATGCTCACTGTGTCATCGAGCTGGGCCTTTTCGGTACTTGGGTTAGGTTGCCTGTCTGCTCGTAGCCCTTCCTTGGTGGCCTCAAAACCGCTGAGCGCATCAAGAACACTGAGACTCTTTGATCCGTATGATTTGCCTAGTTGACCAAGGGAAGAGGCGATGTTCTCGTTTTCTCCCTTAGAGTTCGCTTCTGTGCCGGTGCCGGATTTAGGTATATCCTTTTCGTGCAGAATCCTCATCGTTAGAGACTTAGTCGCGGTCATAATCGGTCCCGCGCCCAATCTCGAATCTGAACCCATCGAGTCACTTGCGTATGGAACGCTTAGCAAAGCAGAATTGTTTCGTTTCATAGATGGTTGATCGATGCCATGCGTATGTACTGGTGACGTATCTCTTTTATCGAAAGTCAGCAACGTTCTTCATTGCATGCCATAAAGCTAGCAGCACATACCGATTACGGAGCCCACTCGCACTCATGTTGAGTGAAGCTGGTCCGATAAATCTACCTAAGAACGTGTACTTCCTGAATATGAGGGGTCTGGTAGTGAGCTTACTGGGATGTTGCTCCAAGTAACGAGAGACTTGATCGATGATTACGACAAGGCGGGTTTGCAGATTTCGAAGGGGTATAGGAGGATATACAGCAAATCTTCCTTCAAAAGAATGGGACAAGAAGAAAAGGGAAGAAGAAGGATGTGCACATGTTGCGATAGCTTCGAGGATCCCACATTCAGTGTAGCCTGGATCCGCCGACCACATACAGTATGCCACGAACGGTACTGACATGTAACAAAAGGCTAGCAAATTAAAGACAGCCCCAATTGTGATTATCAGCTGCCACCGACCATACAAGATGTGCCACGCGCTATGGCTGAGATACGGCTGAAGGCTGAGCGAGCGCCAGGCAGCCCCAAGCGAGGCTATGGGTCGCCGCTGGCCATACAGAGTATGCCACGGAAGAATGCCAAATTGCAGCTGAAGGCCGGGCAAGCAATATGAGATCGCGTGTGAGGCTGTAAGCCTCCACTGCATATGTAGAGTATGTCACCGGATAGTACTGTGTTGAGGTTCAGACAAGTCCTGTGCCTCATTCGAAAGACCGCAACAGTTGTTTGCCTCATTTCACTCGACCCCCCCACAAGCCGCACAAAGAAAATACTGTATATGCGAATTCACCTCACCGGCCATACACATAGGTACGATACCTTCTATCTTGCACGGATCATTTGCGCTGTTTCTCTGTCAACGACATGTCTGGGAGACCCAGTACTCCAGATGCTGGCTGCAAGTACGCAATCCTCCAATTCCAACATCATAATCAAGTCTTTGATCGAGTGATACCGCTCACAGACTGTACGTCGAACCCCAGAACTGTGAACTGGCACCGATCCGAGACTAATCGCCATATGACGAGCGACAAAGATGGCCCAGTTGCGCCTGGAAAGACAGAACACCATATCTCCTTGGACCACGCCCGAAATTTGCTGGATGATGTGGCAGTGCAGCAAGAATGCCAAGGTCGATCAGGAAGGCCGCTTGTATGGCTCGTCGAAGGCCCTGCAGCCAGGCTAGCTGTCCAGACATTACACTGGGTTGATCAAGAGTTGGACGGACGGAACGATGCACACAGATTGGTTCTCCAGTCTACATATGGTGTGGTTAGATTGCAGAACCATCACCGGACGTTCCTCCACAGTTGTATACTCACTGTCGCTCAAGTGGGTGGATACTGGCTGATTCGAAACCACGAAATCTCCCAAGACCGCATTCCCCACGGCGACAGGAATCCTTTCACATACACTGGAGTACCAGGAGTTAAACCAACAGGCGTCTTCGTTATATGTGCACTGCTATACGGTGTATTCGCGATGCTACAATACCACATCAATCGGGCGGACTACTTCCAGCAACTTTGTTTGATCATTGGACTTGCAGCAGGCCTTTTACTCAGTTCGTCGATTCCGTTCGCCGTAGCAGAATCGTCGGTATCGATACACACCCTTGCAGCTACAACCAGCGTGGCCATGGCATGTAGTGCTTATGGACATTGGACATGGCGGACGTTCTTCAGCACGCGAGAGATCAGGCTGGAGAAGATACTCGCAGAGTGGGGAGATGATGCGCAGGACATGGACATGAATGGGCATGTCATAAGATTTTGCGAGCTGCCTTGACCAGCTGCAATATTGATTGTGATAGTCAATGGTAAATATACTGGAGTATGGTGTCAGTGTTCTATCATCTAGAGGAACGAACGCTTCGGTTTTCGATACATGTTCGTCCACGCTGCAAGGATTGAATTCTCAGAGCGTCATGTAGTAGTTAGGTCGTCTTGATTGGATTAAAGATCTACTCCCATTGCGTGCCCTTTAGTCGTTGCATAAGGTACTCGACTTCAACTTCCTTGGTCAGAGGAATGACCCAATCCTGCGAGGTTGTTAGAATGCCCTGGTGAGAATGCAGTAGAATAACTTACCTTGTACATTCCGACTACTGCGTCTGCGTTTACCTTGGACGAACCATTAGCGCCCAGGTCTGGGTCTGTGCCGTACGTCTTCGCCTTTAGTCTCAACCTCTCCAGGACCTTCTTCTCCACGGCGGCATTTGTGATGGCCTCATCAATGCCCTTCCTGTCTTCGTCCTTGATCAACTTGACGAAGCGCTCAGTCTCCTGCTGGAACTTGGCCTCTGCAACGAACTTGCCAAAGTGTATCCTCCGCGACAAGGACTGGATGGTCATGACATCGCATGTGGCCGAGGATCCGTAGTTTTCTTGCGACTCGCCCCTGTCCTCGCGGTCGGTCGGGGCGCATGCTGCGGGTAAGATGTGCTTGATGTAGCAGTCTTTCAGTTGGGCGTTGACGTTGACATTGTTGGGGTGAAGGATCTGGGGGTAGTTGAGGGGCTTGAGGATGGGCTCCTGGAGGACTTCGGGGAAGAAGGGGTACTCGTCGGGCGACTGGTAGCGGCGGACGAGGGACTGTAGGCGCTCCTGCTCGCGCAGCATCCAGTCGAACAGGCTGGTGTCGGGCTCGCCAATGTCGACGCCGCCGGGCAGGTAGATGGTCTTGTTCAGCGGGAACTGGACGCGCTCAATCAGGTGGAAGGTGATTGTGTCCTCGAGACGACTGTTGTTGGCTGTCAGTTTGACTCAGACGCGCGCATGGTGGGGAGAGCGCACATGAGCTGGAAGCGGATGTTGGCCAGGTCCAGGGCCTTGGAGGCATCCGAGAGGTCAATGGCCGCGTCCATGGTTCCTCGTCGACAAGATGCAGAAAGAGGGAGCGTGTGCGTGTGCGTGAATGGTGTTGGCAGCCATGATAGTCGGCGCTGGTGGTACAACGAGCATGTACCCGACCATCGGCGCTGCTCTTCGGCCCATGACGCAGGCGCATTGCCGATGGCTGAGCTCCACCCACATGCAGCGAGAACAAGACCGCCCACCACCACCAGAGCGTCCTGTACATATCTATCCCTCTCTCAGCACCACCACGCGCCTCACCGCCTCCTGGCCTCTCCCATTGAGCACGCGAGCAGCACTGAGACTGGAATGCGAAGACAAATGATGACATAAAGACGGTTTCTTGCACTGCGCCGCCCGTTGAGTCCCACCCGCCACGCCTGCTCGCATGGCCTCGTCAACCGCCCGCAATGGATCACCAGGTCGCGGGAGGTCCACCAGCCCGCGCTCGCCCCGGTACTCGCAGGCCTTCGACGACAGCAATGACGAGGGCAGCTATCTAGACGCCCTCCCAGATGTAGCCCCACCGCAATTTCCAACTCGCAGACGGTGATGCTAATGCTCGCTAGACCCGCCATCTGCAAGCTTTTGGCAAAAAAGTGACTGCCACCGCTGGCAGCTTGATAGGCGCCGAAGGAGTCACCCAGCACTACCAGAACGCGATTGGGGAGCTCCACCGCGAGCTGAAGCGCCCTCTGATGCAGCGATCCGTCTTTTCCTTCGCCCAGACCACCCCCCGCGAGATCGTGCGCTCGCGAATCTCCGTCCCCGAGATCCAGCAGCGAGCACTGGCCTACATCCCCAACGACCTGCTGTCCAACATCCCCGAGGACAACAGCGAGTTCTCCCTCTTCCAGGGCTTCGAAGCCTCGCTGCCCGACAAGCCCGACAGCCATGCGAACAAACATGGCCGCCACAACGCGCGCGGCCAGAGGCTCATCGGCGCCGGCCAGGACGAAGACGACCCCAACGTCCCGCCGTCCATGCAGAAGCTGAGGAAGCAGAGAAACGCCATGGGCCACCGGTTAGAGATGATGGGCGTGCGGAAACACATGTGTGTCGCCGAAATACACGAAATCGACAACAAGATCGCGAACCTCAACACAATGCGCAAGATGGTGCTCGACCGCCTGGCCGGCCTTGAGCTCGAAGAGGGCGAGCTTGAGCAGGATCTCCTCACCGTGGACAACCGCATCGAGGACCTCCAAGAAGAGCTGGACGACGAAGCCGCATTGGCGCCCAAGACGGCAGAGTCGCAAACAAGCGAAGAACAGTCAGAAGGCAAGGGCGAATTCATGTCCGAGTCAATATACCAGAAGATACCGCAATCACCAAAGACGAAGAACAAGGCGAAGAGGCTTTCCAAGAGAATGTCCATGCCCGTACTACACGAACATCTGCAATCAGGATCCAAGATCAAGGAACTGCCCGCGCACATGGACTCCATCACCGCCATGGACTTTGACGCGCCATGGGGTATGATGGTCACGGCATCTCTGGATGACACCGTACGAGTATGGGATCTGAGCGCCGGCCGGTGCATCGGAATGCTTGAGGGTCATTTGTCTTCCGTGCGCTGCCTCCAGGTCGAAGAAAATATCGTTGCAACTGGCTCAATGGACGCTTCTATCAAGCTTTGGGACTTGAGCAAGGCTGAATATGCGCCCATGGACAACCGGATAAACAAGCACGATGAAGAAAGTGATGATGGTCTGGCCTTTGAGAACTCCGAAGACGCACCTCCTGCACCGCCATCGACCAGCATGCAGGATTGCCCTCTGTTCTCCCTCGAATCGCACGTCGATGAAGTCACTGCACTCCATTTCCGCGGCGACACTCTGGTTTCTGGCTCAGCTGATAAGACACTACGACAGTGGGATCTGGTCAAGGGACGATGCGTACAGACGCTTGATGTCCTTTGGGCCGCTGCTCAAGCAACCGCGACAAACACCTCTCAGAGCACATGGCGACAGACTGGACGCTCCGCTGATTCCTCTGCCGACTTCGTCGGCGCTATCCAAGTCTTCGATGCCGCACTGGCGTGTGGTACCGCAGACGGTATGGTACGCTTATGGGATCTGCGTAGCGGACAAGTACACCGAAGTCTCGTCGGCCACACAGGCCCTGTCACAGCTCTGCAATTCGACGATGTCCACCTCGTAACCGGTAGTGCCGACAGGAGTATACGCGTAAGTTGATCGTTTTCGTCTTCATCTAGGCTTGTTTACTGATATGCACAGATCTGGGATCTCCGAACCGGCGCCATTGCCGACGCCTATGCTTACGACCACCCCATCACCAGCATGATGTTCGACTCACGCCGCATTGTGTCTGCAGCGGGCGAGGACGTAGTCAAGGTTTACGATAAGACGGATGGAAGACACTGGAGCTGTGGACCCGGTGCTGACGAAAGCGACGAGACCAAGTATCCCACCATTGAGCATGTTAGGATAAAGGATGGCTATCTCGTTGAAGGACGCAGAGATGGTACAGTTGGTGTGTGGTCGTGCTAGTAGAGCTACTGAGCGGAGAGAATTGTATATAAGAACATGACTGGTGCGCATACATGCCAGTCATGGAAATGGCAGTGTTGTACTATTGCAGAATGCTTGTTGGAACATGACTATTCGACCAATCTGCCGATACCACAATGGCCGACATGTTTTTTACCATGCGTCAGTTGTGACGCATGTGGGCCGCTCAAGCCAATGTCTTGATGTAGCAGACTTTATCCACAATTCGCGTACTAAGCTCAACGAGATATGAAATCTGCCCGGGCGGGATGCATGCTTAGTGGAGGAGGAGATGGGCATTTATGATTGACACGGTTCAGATCGCAGTTTGTGGGATACATGTTGTTTGATTACAGTCAACCTTTCAACCTATACTAGCGTCGTGAAGACAACAAAATAATACAGTTCTGACGCGGCACGTTACAAGCACGCGTTTACTGGGGCCGATGGAAGCTTGGTTGTACGATGCAGGGATGGCCCGCGACGCTCCGATCTGCCATGGTGACGTAACGCTGAGCATGCCGACTAACATTTCCGCGCTTCCCTAGACGCCTACCCTGTTCCAATGCACCCGTCACACTTGTATAGTACATTCGCTTGTCCTATCTACCTATGATATTTCAACTCTAATTTTGCGATTGTTGAGTCAATTGCTCGCATACCTCACGCAGGCGCATCCTGCCCGCCATTCCTGTCCGCCCCAGCTTCCTCTCCCGCTTCCAGCTGCTCCGCGAGAGCTCTGAGTTCCCGCAATGCTACCACGACAAGCCGCGTCGCTATCACGCGGATACAATGCATCTTCTAGAGCCTCACTTCTCTGCAGAAGATTGCCCCGAGCGACGCCCGCACAATTCCGCGCTTCCTTTAGCAATGGCAGTCCAGCCTCTGCTTCGAGACGCGCTGCCCTACAAACCTCACAATTGAGCAAGCAAACCCCCACCACCACGGCGATAAGAACCGCCTCCACAAAACCTCTAGATGTTCCGCGATCGCGTTTTGCTCGCTATGCCTACAGAACAGCAGCAATGCTTGGCTCTTTCGTCGCCGTTAGCGGTGTTCTGGTCATCGCCTTCTTCGTCTACGACGCCTACACATACAACGAAGACCCCATCGCGACCGACATTCCCGTCTCAGAACTCGCACTCAGCCCGAGGAGAGGAGGACCAAAGAACCTGCCAATCGCCGACCACTTCGTAGACGACGATGAATGTCCTGAGAATAAGAAGCTCAAGCACAAGCCAAAGTTGGTCATATTGGGTACGGGCTGGGGCAGCGTGGCCCTCCTGAAGCAATTGAACCAGGATGACTACCACGTTGTTGTTATATCACCGTCCAACACCTTCCTCTTCACACCTATGCTGCCGTCTGCCACCGTAGGAACACTGGAGCTGCGATCCCTTGTCGAACCAGTCCGAAAAATTGTGCGAAGGGTGCGCGGGCATTTCCTCAAGGCCAAGGCCGAAGACGTCGAGTTCTCCGAGAAGCTCATCGAATGCTCAGCTGTCGATGCCCATGGTCAGGAGCAAAGATTCTACGTCCCTTACGATAAGCTGGTTGTTGGCGTCGGATCTGTCTCAAACTCCCACGGCGTCAAGGGTCTTGAGCACTGCCACTTCCTCAAGGATATCAGCGATGCTAGACTCATTCGCAACCAGGTCGTAAAGAATCTTGAACACGCATGCTTACCTACAACATCTGACGAGGAGAGGCGAAGGCTCCTGTCGTTTGTGGTTTGTGGTGGTGGACCCACTGGAGTAGAATTCGCAGCTGAGCTCTTCGACATGCTCAACGAGGACCTCTGCAAGCTCTACCCAAGACTTCTTCGCAACGAAATCTCCGTCCACGTCATCCAATCCCGCAGTCATATCCTGAACACCTACGAAGAGGCGCTGTCCCAGTACGCTGAGCAACGATTCGCACACGACTCTGTTGATATTCTCACAAATTCGCGCGTGAAGGAGGTCCAGTCAGACAAGATCCTCTTCTCACAAAAGGATGAAAATGGCAAGGTGGTAGTTAAGGAGATTCCAATGGGCTTCTGTCTTTGGTCAACCGGTGTTGCACAGACAGACCTTTGCAAGCGTCTCGCTGCTAAACTTGACGGCCAGAACAACAAGCATGCCCTCGAAACCGATACACACCTTCGTCTAAACGGTTCACCCCTCGGCGATGTATACGCTATTGGTGACTGCGCGACTGTCCAAAACAACGTCTCTGACCACATCGTAAACTTCCTCCGCACCACCGCCTGGGAGAAGGGTAAGGACCCCGAGAAGCTGCAGATTTCGTACTCAGACTGGCGCGGCATTGCCAAGCGCGTCAAGCAGCGCTTCCCACAGGCAGCAAATCACCTTCGCCGCCTGGACAAGCTATTCGAACAGTATGACAAGGACAAGTCTGGTACTCTAGACTTTGGCGAGCTTAGAGAGCTTCTCTTCCAGATTGACTCGAAGCTCACATCCCTACCCGCCACCGCTCAACGTGCCAACCAGCAGGGTGAATACCTCGGCCGCAAGTTCAACAAGATCGCTCAGGCAGCCCCTGGCATGGCACTCAACAACGTTGACTACGGCGACCTAGACGATGCAGTATACAAGGCGTTCGAGTACAAGCATCTTGGTAGCTTGGCCTACATTGGCAATGCAGCTATCTTCGACTACAACGGCTATGGCCTGAGCGGTGGTCTGTTGGCCGTCTACCTGTGGAGAGGTGTGTACTTTGCACAGAGTGTGAGCTTCAGGACGAGGTGTTTGCTTGCTATGGACTGGACTAAGAGAGCACTTTTTGGACGAGGTATGTTATTTCGTTGCTCACTTTCCTTGAATGTGACTAAGCTAACGTCAAAACAGACTTGATGAACTTCTAATCGATGCATGGCTTATTGTAGCGAAGTTTAGAGTGTATAGACCGACATCCTTTTTCGGCACCTCTTTGTCTTCTCTTGTGTAGACTATTATTATTCTTTCTGTTCAAGAGGGCGGCGTGATGCTGCTCTTAATTCTATTCTATACTTTCAGATGACAAATGCAAAGCCTTGGTGATCTGTGCTTCACTTTGATTCCTTCTACCTTGTTCTAACGCCATAACCAACTGAAGTGTCTCGAGGCGGAAGCAGCCACAGTGACTGCTGATCCGGCTACTGAAAAAGCCACCGTTGTTTTCATAGTATTCACTATCACCGTCGAATGCTGGGCGAACCATGACGGCAACAGATACAAGAAGCCCGAGGACGACTGTCGCATCCTGCTTTCCTCATCCATGAACGTCTGTTCTGTGGCTGATTTGTACCGAAGTAGGTATGCGGATGTCCTCTTGGTGCAAAAAGAAGGGGTTGGAGACGATGGAGGCTGACTCCTTATACTTTCTGCAATATAGATTTCGTCTATATATCTGGGAACTGCAATGACAGCAAAAAGCTAATCTTCGGTTTGGGGGAAACTAGGTGAATATTCCTCGTTCAACACCATCAAGGTATTCCACGACTGAGCTAGGAAACTCTTGGGGAAGAGCATCGACAGCCATCTTCCGTGGAGTAGCAACATAAACTGAGGAAGAGAACAGAATGAAGCAGAGTATGCAACTGGGAACGCAGCTCGTTTCCGTTGGCTTGTGTTCTTGCAACCACATTCAATATATGCCCATCGTTTTTGGGTTGAGATGAAGCCAGCTTGCGCAGCACTACCAGAGGCTGGCCTGCGCTGATGTGTACCTCCATGGTATTCTATGTTCATATGAAGCTCAAGACCTCAAAAACATCCAGAATCATGTTTTCATGGCTCTTGTTCGTCTGCCATGGCTTCGAGTCGTGTTCGGACCATATTAGGGTTTGATCGTCCTTGCTCGTCGGTCCAGCATTTCAATACCTCTTCCCGCATGATTCTGCGCGGAGCTCTCTTTCCTGTGAAAAGTTCGAATTGCGCGAATCCTTGTTCAGGTAATAGGTCAAGGCCGTCCAGACAGATCCAAGAGGCCGATGCTTCTTCACGAACTTGTTTCGTCAAGGGCGTATTGAGGGTACGATAAGCGAGCTCAATGACTACACCACCTGATGGTGACTGCATCCAGTGAAGGGGAAGCGTGAAATTGGGTGATGGCTCTTCGCCAACCGCGTGCGTGGGTATGCAGGAAACAATGACAGTGGGTGCGCGGAGATCGCTTGGCCAGGCTTCAGTCCTAGATTCGAGTATGCGGAATGTGGGTTGTGATCCTTGGACGAATGATGGGAAGAGCTTGG
>Ga0265797_10002269_pt1 | contig 32600 bp, 31 predicted proteins | sample P2T30metagenome_FD_192433 | JGI IMG/M metagenome (GOLD analysis project Ga0265797, IMG submission 192433) | Plant litter microbial communities from East Loma Ridge, Irvine, California - P2 T30 | ecosystem: Environmental > Terrestrial > Plant litter > Unclassified | place: USA: California... | reverse complement strand
TCTGCAAATCCGCATCATCTTCTCCCATCTCCCATCCGACACCATGAACCCTCTCGGTCATATCCCGTCCCACTTCCACCCCACCGGCCTCGAGTACAGGCACCGTCCCGCCGAGTGGTGCCCCCTTCAGCGCGGCTGGTTCCAAGACGGCCGAAAACTGCGCAACGTCAAAGCAACAAAAGCATTCGTGTGGCCCAAAGACGGAAGAATGGACACGCCATGGGGCCGCTTCAAAGACATCCTCAAAGGCCAAGGGCCCGACATGTACCTGACCTTCAACGCCGACAAGCACGACTACATGGTCAACCGCCCGACACGGGGCCAGTGGTCCGGCTGGAGGAATCCCGAGGACGACGTCCTGCAACCCCTTCCACTGGCGACAGAAAAATGGGCTCAGGCCGGTCTGCTCGACGGCAGAAGCCCATTTGCAGGAAAGGCCTACGACTTTCGCACACGGAAATACGGCCGGCCAAACCGCTATACGTGGACGGACGCAATCTGGCAGCCAGACCAGCGGAACAACAAGTACAATCGCTTCCCCGAAGCCGTTCGCGACGTCTATGGCCAGTGGTGGCAGGATCACAGCTATCTGCCGCAGTGGAAAGGTGGACCCGTCCACACCGCCCAGGGTAAAGGCCGCTTCGACTTCCACAAAACTCCGCATCTGATGTGATGATACTAAGGCGGGCGTACCTCATGTGCAGTTCTCGTGGAGGGCTTGCCATACGTTTTCGGCGGACTCGTTAGTGATTGCGACTTGCTTGCTACGTCGCGCAATTGGTTTCATCATGGTGCTGTCGAGACTCTTTCCACATTTGGCGCAGGATGTTCCTTTCACCAGTTTGTACGCTGCGATCATATCCTATAACAACATATTAGCATTTTCACGATCATATCGCGTGTTGTTGAGTTTTCTTGGTCGTATGGACATACCAATAAGTACTTTAAATCATTTGCCTGTGGCCGCGATGCAATACATCTTGTGATACCCAAGAACGGCTCTCTTGCTCCTTGACAAATTGCAACGAGCTTGTGCATATCGTTTGGCTCGCGTTCGATTGAGACGCGGAAACACAGCTTATTCCCTTCGGCCACGAATTGAGTCTACATCCTATGAATTAGTGCATTCCTTGCAGCGAAGAATGGTCTACGCACGGAGATCGTGTGATTGTCGTCCTGCGTCTCCAGCTTGATGTTCGGATACGTCTTATTAAACTCCACGAGTATTTGCGCAATATCCTCAGCAGTAAGAGCAGGAGTGCTCTCCTCTACGACTTCACTGGGACTGCTCTTCTTCTCTTCGCGCTCTTTCTTGTCCCGCTCGGTCCAGCCGTACGACGGTATCGATACGCTCGCAGAGAGGTCCGGATTACCAGCCAAGCTCTTCGCAGTGTGTTCGAATAGCTGCTGCGCTCCTTGACTCCTCCAGCTCTCATGTAGATCCTTGATGCCGTTCTGAGAGCCGATCACACCTTGTGCATATAGCTTGAACATGCCGGGGCTCGGAGGCTGGTGAAAGGGCTCGATGATGCGCGGCATGGCTAGTCGGAGATCGTCGATCTAGAATTCGTTAGTTACACTGTGTGTCTCTTTCAAGGCAGTCTATTACCTGCGCCTGAAGGCCTTCGAGGAGTGCGAGCGCTGACGTGCATTGCGCTTCGTCCCAGTCTGCGCTGGGTTGACTGGCAATATCCTTTGCGGTCATTGTTATAAGATTTTCGAAGGTAAATCAAAATCGAAGCGGCGAATATATATAGATGTGTTTGGTAGATTGAATGCGTGATTGCGGTGTAGATGTAAAGAGTGTAAATGTGAAGGAGAGACAATGCGGTTGCAGATGTCAGCGAAGCTTGAAGATCGGCGGAATTCACGTCGATCTTCCGAGGCTACCATGGCCACGCTCTCACGTGAGCACGTCACGAGCATTGAAGCCCCAAAATACATCCATGGTTGCCTAGGCAAGGTGAATGAGACGGAAAGCAGAATTGCTTGATTGACTCAAAGATCTCTATTACTTGATCGATGTAGCATCCCCAAAAGCGCCCAAGACCAATACATATGTACATTACAAACATCCGAACATCGTGATGCTCTACAGCTTAGCCTTCACGACCTTCTCCTGTGGTCCAATCAACGGATCGTACACGTTGAGGCCAAGCGTGTCGCTCGGTACAGGCGCAGTATGTAAGCTCAACCCTCTTGTGTCAAGCATAGAGGGATTCAGGTCCGCAACGCTGGCTGCTCCGATCAGTCGCATGTTCATCTCCATCTCATCCTTGAGCAGCTGCATAGCGCGGTCCACACCTGGCAGACCGTACGCAGACATGGCGTAGAGGAACGGCCGTCCGATACCTACACCCTTGGCACCGAGCGCCATAGCCTTGATGATGTCTGTTGCTCGTCTGACGCCGCCATCAATGTAGACCTCAATGCGATCTTGCCAGCCGCGCTGGCGCAGAATAGGCATGACTTCGGCAAGGACCTCAATTCCAGAGCGGGCAAAGTCGAGCTGGCGACCACCGTGGTTTGAGAGCACAACGCCTTCAACTCCGACCTCAACCGCACGAATGACATCTTCCACACTCTGGACACCCTTCAGAATGATGGGCATTTTGGTGATGCTCTTAAACCACGGGATGTCCTTCCAGCTCAAACTCGGGTCAATAAACGACGAGATGGCGCGTGCGGCACCCTGGCTTCGGTCCACATTGTCGCCGGAAGTATTCTGCACGTTCGAGCCCACATCCGAAAACTTCGATCGCATGTCTTTCTCGCGGCGACCGAGCTGGGGCGCATCGACAGTGATAAAGAGGCCCTTGCAACCGCGCTTCTCGGCGTGCTCCACGATGCGCTTTGTGATGGCGCGATCCTTGTTGACGTACAGCTGCAGCCATTGGACTTGTCCGTCTTGCGCCGCGTCCATGATCTCGTCGAAAGAACATGATGCGAGTGTGGGTATCATCTGGATGACGTTGTGCTTCCGTGCACCGCGGGTGAGGACGACTTCTCCCTCAGGATTGCCCAATTTGCCCAGCGCGGTGGCGGTCACGTAGAAGGGTATGTCCACTTTGGTGCCGAGCATTGTGGTGGAGCAGTCGACTTTCTCGACATCGACGAGGACGCGTGGGCGGAACCAGATCTTGTGGAAGGCGCTGTGGTTTTCGCGCATTGTCTGTGATGATGTTAGTATATGAGAGGCTGTCAGTCATGACGCCACTCACCACTTCATCGTCTGCTCCGCTGGAGTAGTATGCCCAGGCCGACTTCTTCATGACCTTACGGGCAACAGCCTCAAAGTCCATCAGGTTGTAGCATTGCTCCAGGATGGGCATGCGCTCAATGCGCTTCTGTCGCTCGATCTCATCTGGATCCTCCTCAGATTTCTCCTGCTCCACTGTGTTCATGTCCACCTCGCCGAGATGCTTCGACTTGTCCAAGTACTTATCGAGAGTATCTGGCGGGTGAATTGGCTCATATGCCTCGGTGCCATCTTTACCAGCGTACTTCAGGATGATCTTCTGGCCACCAGGATGCTCCGGCATGAACTCAGTGACATCATATGCGCGACCGTGAATGATGACCCAGCAAGAGTCTATGTTGTTGTGCTTCGCGACCTCCTCGCCGGTGAGCTTCACCTTCTGCGTGTCGTTGCTATCGCGGTTCATTGTGGCAAAAGGAGGATGGCTTGAATCGCAGATTGAGTTGAAAGGACCAGCTGGAAAGCAATGCCAGTAATGAAGAAGGATTGCGGAAATGTTTCGATTGACTCTAACTTAGTTTATTTCCAGCCACTCGAGCACCAAGAGCCGGATTGCCCAGGGTGACGACGGCTCTCGGTACATGATTTCCCCGCAAAAGCGCGTCGGGTGTTGAGCTCGGGGCGAGTCTGAACGTTCTGAATTGTCGTGCTTCTGATTCGCCGGGCGTGAAGCATTAGAAATCCATGCAAATAGACTCGTTCTCAGATGGTTCTCGATGTCGGTCGCATGGAAGTCAAAGTCTGCCAATCGGACTCGTTCACACTCCCGATCTGTGGGGGCGGAACTGGCGCGCTGGCATGACGTGCATACGAGTAACTTTATTGAAGTCGTGTTTCCTGTCTCCGTAAATCAGCAAACAAACACCGAGAATGTGACTCTATCGCAAACACAACGGGGATGCTGTTTGAGACTGGCTTGGTGCGACTGGCGGCATCCATATCTCAGGCATCAGTCACATGGCTCCTCGGCGGCTTAGCGCGACACCAAACGGTACGGCTATGTCACTCTCCACGATCCTTGCGCGCAAGTCATCCATACGTAGCTGAAGCAGTCACTACACTACGTCAAACGCCTGGGACGTCTCATTCTCTGTACCGTCGCTGCTCAACACCGCGCCATGCAAGCTGTTCTGCGACCGCCCACCAGACTTGCTTTTGCTTCTCAGGCCCCAAGGACCCCTGTGGCCGCAGCCCAAAATTGAGCGCAGATCGTCCGCGGACCTGATCATTCTGCTTGAACACAGGAGATTGCATTCTTAAGAGAAGTCTGCTCACACAAAGACGGACATGGCGAACAGCTTGGAAGCGAAGATCGTGGTGCTAGGCAGCCAGGGCGTGGGTAAAACTTCGCTCGTGCACCGCTACGTCAAGAACGCCTTCACACCGCCAGACACGCAGTCGACGATAGGTGCGTCCTTCTTGACAAAGCGCGTGGTTGACATAGACTCCTCGACAGTTGTGCGGCTGCAGATCTGGGACACGGCGGGGCAGGAAAGATTCCGCTCCATCTCCAAGCTCTACTATAGAGGTGAGGACGCCTAGAGTATTCATATCTAACGCGATTTGCTAACATCAAACCAATAGGCGCGAATGCCGCCGTGCTATGCTACGACATCACCTCAAATGAATCCTTCGACGAAATGGCCCGCTGGCTCAAAGAGCTGAAGACCAACCTCGGAGAAGATATCATCCTCCACGTTGTCGGCACCAAGTCCGACGTCGTAGCCGAAGACCCCTCGAAGCGCAAAGTCCCCTTCGAGCGCTGCATCGCCTACGTAGCCGAGAACATGTTCCCCGTACAAGCCGCCGCACAAACCGCCCACACCGGGCGCCGAGCAAGCGTACAACCAAACGGCTGGAGTCCCGCGCCCGCAGCCATACACAACGGCGGCATGGCGTCACCACAAAGCAATCGCTCGAGCGGCTTCTGGGGCCAGGATATAGGCTGGGACTGCTGTCACGAGATCAGTGCGAAGGACGGCGAGGGCGTGGACGAGGTGTTCCGCGTCATTACGAGGAAGCTGGTTGAGCAGCAGCAGCAGAAGTTTGATGAGGAGCAGAGACAGCTTACCATGGCGGGAGTTACTCCAGGTGTCGACGCCAACGGTAATGTCCACGGCTACTTTGACTATCCGGGGAACGGCAACGGTAGCTTCAGAGTTGGCGCAGGGGATAAGCGGAGGAGTTGGCTGGGCTTTCCGACCACGCCTGGCGCGGCGGGGCATCAGCAGGAGTGGGAAGAGGACATCAGTAATGCTCGGAAGAGCAAAGGTGGACGCTGTTGTTGATGACGGGTCCTGTGTTCTTGATCTGTGTCACCGCTTGCATGTCGATTGCATCTATGCGCGTTCTTTCGCTTCACATATCCCTCAAATTTCACGATACCCTGTTTCCTACGATTAGAAGAGTCCTCTTTGCTTGTGTGTTGCATTTCCTTTTGCGAGCAGTAGAAGAATTCGCCGCTGTTACTTTGTGGTGATCGTTCCTAGAATTCAGACGGCGATACTATTTTGGAAAATATACAGGAGTAGTCGATTGGTGGATGTTTGTGAGGTGAGTTGTGAGTCTGCTTGCCACATTCTGATTCGATTTCTGTTGTGTCAGTGACGCCTCGGAATCCTGGCAATTTCAGAATGATTTGGTACATATTCTTCACATATCCTTCCTGACAGACATGGGCGTGCTCATCGGGATCTCATCGCCATGAAACAGCTCACGGCTGGCGCATTGGGTGACGAATGGACACACAAGGAAGATTAGGACGACCTGTCGCAAAGTGAAAGCTGTGCTGAGCCTCAGGAAAAGCGTCATACATCATATACATCAACCAAACGCGTCAACAGCGCGATGTCAGGTATCTCGCATCATTGGTAGTCTATCTTCTAGGGGTATCTCAATGCAGGTCATGCCCAAAAATGCGCGCTTTAAAAGCCAGCTTTATCTTTCACAACATGCAATCTAAACGGTTTCATCCAAGCCCCAAACTCCGTCACACGTTCTACCTACTTTCCACCACCGAACACCTTCACTCCAAACTTCCAGACCTCGTCTACTACCAATTTCTTCTCTCCATCCTCGGTAGCTTGCAAGTTCAGAATAACCAGATCAGCATCAGCACCCTCCCTCAACGTGCCTTTGACACCCTCCAAGCCCAGCATCTTCGCAGGCGTCTCGGTGACCGCCTTCAATGCCTCCGGCACAGTCGCGCCGGTCCAATTCAGAAAATTTGTTACACAGTCCACCAACTGGATGCTGCTCCCAGCAATCTTGCCGTTTTCCTCGAGTGTCAGCAAAGGACCTTCCTTGATGATGCGCGAGCCATTCGTCCAGTCGTATGTACCGTCCGGCATACCAGCGAGGCGCATAGCATCTGTCACGAGGATGAGTCCATCGGGATGGGCATGCCATGCAATCTTGATGGATGTTGGGTGCAAGTGGATGCCGTCTGCGATGATGCCGAAATAAGGCTTCGTAATAGAGGACGATGCAGTGCCGAGGAGCCCGAAGATCCCTGGGTTGCGGTGGTGTAGAGGGCGCATGGCGTTGAACAAGTGGGTGATCATGCTCGCACCAGCCTTGATGCCGGCTTTGGCTTCTTCGTAGGTTGCTTCTGAATGGCCGATGGAGACTTGGATGCCGCGGTCGGCGAGGGCGGGGATGCATGCAAGGGCGCCAGGCAGTTCCGGAGCAAGCGTGATGAGCTTAATGGGAGAGGGATTTTGGAGGCTGTCACTGCCATAGCACTCCTCGAGGTCCGCGAGACCATTTGTGGGCCCCTGGAGGACGGAAACATTGTGAATGCCGTTCTTGGTAGGGTTCAGAAAGGGTCCTTCGCAGTGCACGCCGAGCGATTCGGCACCGTACGATGCATCGCGAGAGGCTTCCGATGGACCGAGGTATTGAATTGCCTGTCGAAAAACATTAGCAATTGGTGATGTCGAGATTTGCCCGGTCCTCACCTTTCGGTAGACTTCAGATCGCTGAGATGTCAGGGTGGGCAGGTACGACGTAACACCCGTCGCTACCAGGCTTCGATTGACTCGTAGAACTCCCTTGCTGTACGCCACTGCGCCTTCTTCTGGGATGACGGAGAAGTCGAAGCCATACGCGCCGTTGAGTTGTGTATCGATGAGCCCTGGCGACAAGATGCGTCCACCTAGATCCACTATCTCTTCTGGGGCGGCGCGATATTCGTAAAGTATTTGCTGCCCGTTGAGGATCTTTCCGCTCAGGGAGCTGACCCAGAGATCTTCCTTGACGAGGTCGTTGCCCTTGACCAAGAGGCAATTGGTGAACTTGATTACACCCGAGGTCGGTTGGGCACGGGTGGACGCCTCGTACATCGGTACGAACGACGGCATCGTGCGTATACGGAAGACTGTACAGTCGAAGTATTGACGATATGTGGTGCACTAATTGACAAGGAAATGCGGCTCTGGAAGTGGCCGAAAGCGGAAGGAAGGAAGTGGTCGCACAGGGTTGAGACAAGCCCAACACTTTTCGCATGCCTGCCTGCGCTTTACCTCTCTTTTAACAACATCGATAGATACACAGTTATCATGAGTTCCATGACTGTGACGCTGCATAGTCGTCACGTACGGCCATAGAATCGGTCCGTGGTCCTACCGTTGCCGCACGCCTCATGAGCATGATAGATTACTGGTCTCCGAGAGGCACAAAGAAGATGGGGTAGCTACCACCTAGAAGCGATGTGACACAACTAGGAGCTCCGTCGGCTTATTGCGCAATCAGTGCACGGGTTGTACGTTCATGTCGTTCAAGGTGGCATCGACTTCGGCTGTTTTCTATCTCGACAAGGGTGGGGCGGACTATGACCAGAGCGGATAGCGTGCTTCCCCATCCCCAGCTCCAATGCAACGGTAACAGAGCACCGGTCGCCTTCTCATCCTCCTCTACCAGGCTTTTACGGGCCACATTCGAGCCTCCGGATTCATTGCAGGTTCATCGACTGATGCACCCGGCATTGTCATCATGGCGAAAAGCGAGAATGTCGATCCCGTTTGGGACAACCTCGATAGGTAAGCAAAGCACTCAATCTCACCCACACTACTAGACGCAATGTGACCACGGATCCGGCTAACGTTGCTTTGATGCAGAGCTATGGTGGGTCGTCTCCACGAACACCCTGGGATCACACTAGCTAATAGCGTGCTGTGAAGGGCCAATTGTTCATGATAGGCTTTGATGGAACATCGGTCACTCCACAGATCAAAGAGCTTATCGAGAAACATCACGTTGGCAGTCTTTTACTCACTGCCAAGAATCTGAAATGTGAGACCTGATGTCTCTTGCGCTGAAGTGAATGTTCCTCGACCATTGCTGATCAACAATAGCTGCTGAGGATACTACAAAGCTTTGCTATGAACTACAGAAGATAGCCCACGATGCGGGGCATCCAGTGCCCCTGGCAATTGGCATCGATCAAGAGAATGGAGGTGTCAACAGCCTTTTTGATGAAATCTACATCCGCCAATACCCAAGTAACATGGGGATGGCGGCTACTGGTTCGACAGAACTTGCGTTCCAAGTAGCCAAAGCTACTGCCCAAGAAATTGCGGCATGCGGGATCAACTGGATCTTTGGGCCATGTCTCGATGTACTCACCAATGCGCGTAATCAACCGCTCGGTGTGCGCACCGCTGGCGACGACCCTCAAGAAGTGTCAGCATTTGGGTGTGCATTCATGCAAGGCTACAAAGAAGCCGGAGTCGTTACCCTAGGCAAGCACTTCCCGTCATATGGCAATCTGGAATTCCTGGGCTCAACTCTCGATGTCCCGATCATCACAGAATCGCTGGAGCAGCTCAGCCTGAGCGCTCTTATCCCCTTCAAAAGAGCGATCGAGAGAGGCTTAGACTCTGTGATGGTTGGCGGCTGCGCAATGTCTTCAGCTGGCCTGAATGCGATGCATGCATGTCTCTCCGAGGAAGTCGTCGACGAGCTGCTTCGAAAGGATCTCAAATTCGACGGAGTTGTGGTATCGGAATGCTTGGAGATGGACGCCCTCAGCCACAATATCGGAGTCAGCGGAGGTACAGTCATGGCAGTCAACGCTGGCTGCGATGTCGTGCTGTTGTGCCGCTCATTCGTGTTACAGCAGGAGGGTCTAAACGGCCTGAAGACTGGCGTCGAAAGCGAGATGGTCTCGAAAGAAAAGATATACACTTCTCTGAAGCGCGTCTTGACCATGAAAGCGAAGTGCACGTCCTGGGAGAAGGCACTAAATGCGCCTGGCATCCACTATCTCGAGACACTGCAGCCATCGCACACAGCTCTATCGACAAAAGCATACAACGCCTCGATATCAGTCGTGCGAGACAAGAACAGACTACTGCCACTGACCAACATACTCGAGAGCGAGGAGGAACTGCTCCTTCTCACGCCGTTGATCAAACCATTGGCAGCATCTGCCGCATCAAGAGCCTTGTCAGATGTCGCTACAGCCAATGCGCACTCACCAGAACCTGCACAATGGGAGCGAAGCGCATCTGTCATGAGTGGAGAACGAGTCTTCAGAGAACTTGGAAGGTCACTTGCGCGACAACGAAACGGGCGAGTGCTGCATACTTCGTATACGGCCAATGGCGTGCGACCGGTACACGAGAGTCTCATCAACCGAGCAAGTGCCATCATCGTCGTTACTGCAGACGCAAACCGAAATCTGTATCAGCATGGGTTCACGAAACATGTGTCTATGATATGCAACATGCAGTATACCACTGGTGGGGAGCGGCGAGAGAAACCTTTGGTGGTCGTCGCGTGAGTATATGTACCGGAAGACCTGTGAGATAAGCACTAACATAAGTCAAGTTGCTCGTCCCCTTATGACTTCGCAATGGATACCTCGATTGGCACGTGTAAGTTCTTCCCATCGTGGACGAAATTTTGCCTCACTCACGGTCACGTCTAAACACGACTTTTCTAACTGATTCAGACATCTGCACATACGACTATACTGAAACCGCCCTTAACTCGTTGGTGCGTGTTCTCTATGGAGAGCTGTCTCCCACGGGCTCGTTGCCTGGCACCATCAGCAAAAGCCAGAAACTGCACCCTTCACGACAACACTGGCTTGTCGAGATCTTCAACGAAGAACGTGATGCAAACGCTCTCGATACGCTTGTGACGGCAGTCATAGACAGTGCGCAGCCTCAACAACGATCGGAGCTATCGAGCGCCACATCCAACTCGTTCATATTACATCATCCTGAAGTCGATGAGACACACTTCGTTGTCAGAAACAGCAGCACTCAGGCTTTGTACGGTTTCTGCTCGACCTACTTCTTCAAATCTACTGGGACTGGAGTGATTGGAGCTCTTTTTGTCGACCCAGGCCGGAGAAAGCTCTCGATTGGCCACTCTCTACACAATCGGGCTATTCGGACCTTGCTACAAAAAGAAGGGATCAAACGTTTCCAATTGGGCTCGCGACTTCCAAGCATGTTTCTTGGTATTCCAACAGGTCACGGTTCAGAGCGTAAACGTCTACGTTCATGGTTCGCCAACCTTGGATGGGGCGCTGCGCTTTCACGGCCAGTTTGCAATATGGTCGCCCGAAATCTGCAGACATGGACGCCGCCAGATGGCATGGCAAAGAGTCTGGCAGGGGCTGGGTCACAATTTGATCTCGTCTATGGTTGGGACTATGCCGGACCAATACTCGATCACATCAAGACCAGCAACCGTCAGGGCCTAGCTGAAGTCTACAAGCTTGCACTCTCGGACCCGTCAGCTTGTGGTATCATCCGCGCTAAGCGGCCAGAAGACGGTGCGCTGGTAGGGACAGTGGTGCTTTACAACCATCAGTCTCGGCTCGCAGAGTACATACCCCCACTCAAGGACTTGAACGAGGCAGCTGGTGGCATTTCGTCACCAGTCATATCGCCTGGCGTGGGAGAGTACTCGACGCTACTGCAGGGGCTGATTCTGCTCGGGATGCGACAGATCAAGGCGCAGGGGTGCAATGCCTGCCTACTTGACTATGTAAGTTTCCGCTCCGCCAAGATGAGCACCCTGAATACTGACACACTGCAGATGGATGGTGACGGCAATTTCGACGGCTTCTCATCGATGGGATTCGACGTCATGCACAACTTCGAGGAAGTAAGCTGCGACGCAGCTACGTGGACGACTATACCCCCTGCATAGTGTCATGCCGGTCGATGGGAACGACGGTTCACGGATGTGTACTCGTTGCTGTCAGGCGAGATTCTAGACGTTGTTTGGATACCGGCGTTCGGGGTTTTCAGCTGTGCTACATGAACTGATGTCACGATATTGAACGAGGCTGCTGGCCCTTAATTTTCTGCACTGTATGTCCCAATTGAGAATCTACAGGCCTGCCTGTGCGATGCTGTCCATATGTTGTCCTCCCGTACTGCTCACACAAGATGACTGCATTGGTGTCTCAGCCGTTCGCGAAGCATGTCACTATCGCTTAGGTGGAAGGATTGCCCGTCGCGACAAGGCATCCGATACGCTGATGGCACCCGCTCAAGTGGTCACGCCCCGGCTGAAGTTGCGAGTTCTGATTTCTTCACATTCTGCTGCGCCCTCCTCGCTATTGAATCGATAAAGTGAAGATATAGAGAAGAGAGCCGGCGCTCGTATGGTGCTGATCTTAGGGAGGACGTTGGATTAAACGTAGAGTAGGCATTCATTGGAATCTATATTTATCGGCTCTAAAGGCCTTTGGCGTCCGGGCTGGCTGGTGCGGAGGCTGAAGCACGCTGATCAAACCCCGAATTTGTCTGTTCCAGAAGGCTATCCGCCGAGTCCCTCGTCCTTCACTCGCCTGCAATTACCTACTCTACGCTGTAGATCTCGCGAAAGTATTACCTGGATTGCTACATAGGTGTTTGTGCCTGTCTTCATGCCTTGCACCTTATCGCAGCTTTAAGCTTCCCCTCGCCAAATTGCCCCACAGCGGGACCCTTCCTTTCTTAGCGCATGTGATCCCAATCCATCGACATCTGTTGCACAACTGCGGTAGAATATCCATTGCTTGCGGAGCGCGAGGGTGCTGCTGGCCGACCGCCTGTGTCGCTCTTGCCTGTGTCCACTGAGTCGCGCCTTCCTTCAGTCGCGCCTTCCTTCTGTCGCGCCTCCTTCACCATAGCTGTTGTTGCGACCGCCAGCGCACGACACACTACCTGTCTGGGCTTGTTCAACACCGAGCACTAGGTATTCGCGCCGGTCCTCGGCTGTCTGCCAGTGCGCGCGCAAATGAAGATGGAGCCCGCCTTCCATATCAACACCATGAGCTGGAACTCTATGCCAGCGCAGTCCGTTGCAGAAGGAGAGTCCCACATGTCCATGTCGATGCCGGCATACGATCAACGGGCCTATGATGCTTCGACCTTTGTCGGGTAAGATAAGATGCCTTGGTATATACACTCTATCATGTGCTAATAAGCGACCAGCTCAGAGGACAACTTCTCAGCATATAACTTCAACCTCCAACACGCGATCCCACCCCTACAGCGCTTCTCCAGCACCGGCTTCCACGACCCCTTCGAGGCCCAGAGTGCCTACGAGTCGTCAATACATCAACATGAGCATGATGGCGTTCCCGAAAGCCCCAGCATCAACAGCAACGATAAGCTGCTCAGCTTCTCGGCGCCGAACGTCCCCTATGCGATACTGAGCTATGCGATGCAGAGAGTATCAGTATCCATGTCTGCGCAGTTACACGGCATGTTCTTCCTTGCAGAATCGCCCTGGGCGACTACAGGCGACATACAGGCACCGCCAAACGAGTTGACGTGCTATCGGAGGAATCTGTTTCAGATCACAGGCACAGTGACACTTCCGAGAGGCCTACAGTTCATCATGACCGAGCAGGGGGATCAAATACCTATACTCGGCACTGAGCTGGCGATATCTGCGACTGAGTCGCTGGAGGGAAACCCTGTAAAGATCATATCTGTACCATGGAAGACACCGGCAACCGGCAGTGCGCCTGTAGAGGACAAGACGGAGAAGGAGCCCCCAACATATCCATTAGATCTCACGAAAGGTCAAGACGTGGACTCTGACTATGTAAACTTCCCCATCAGCTGGAAAAGGCTGCAGTTCCGTATAGCGACGGCGAATAACGGCAGGAGGAAAGAGTTGCAGCAACATTTCGTTGTTCGCTTGAAGGTGGTAGCCACGCTGGCGACGGGCGCAAAAGTACCCATATGCGAGGTGCATTCTGGTGCGATCATCGTTCGTGGGCGAAGTCCACGCAACTTCCAATCGCGCAAAGATATGCCAATAAGCGGAGGCGCTGCTACTGCCCGGAAGCCACAAATTCCTCAGCAGCCCAGCAGAACACCAACGGGCGACAGCCACCCGAACCAGCATAACCATGCGCAAAACAACCATACAGTGGCGTCCAAGCAGATGGATATGCTACAAACACCATTCGAATTCAACGCGAATGATGTTCCCGTCTCTCCAGATTTCCTTGACTGGAAGGTCCCGGGCGGCGGTGCCATGACCGCAATTCCACCGGATCCTCCATCCTCTCAGATGCTGCACGCGACACCTTACGCACACTCGACACCAGAAATCACCCAGGGTACCCAGCCACACAGGTCATCGATAGCTCCAGTCACATTGTCATTGACAGAAGACGAGCCGAAGAAAGAGGCGTCGCCCAGCGAGCAGGTCCGGAAACGTGCAACCCCGGTACGACCGCCTTCATTTTCGATAGGAGTTGTTGGCAGCCCCGATGAGAGCGCGGATCTGCTCTACGAGTATTTCCCACTGGGTCTCGACGACTGGATGCCACCTGTTGATGCTGTGTACCGACCGCATGTGGTCCACCATACCAATTTGCCGCAGGATCCGAAGGCGCTCGCCGTGAAGAATCGATCGAAACGATATTTTTCTGACGTTTTCTGAGCCTGTGATGTATTGCGATTTTGTGCGCATTGCGTAGGCTGCCTTCGGAGAAGGGTACGCGGACGAGCTCTCAAAAGCAGGACAGAGCAAATGGTCCCCGATGTTCAGAGGGGCAAAGTATCACAGTCCGGTGGCGGCTTCCAACGGTCGATAGTGGAAGGCTTGGAAAGCCTGCCACGAATGCGATTCGGTTCTCTTTCGACTTGATAGATGGCCTGAACAGCAAAGCCAGGCCCAACGATTCCTAAGTCCAGCCAGGGTTTAGGAGTCCAACATTCGATCTATCTGAGGGCTTGTTAACTTTATATCAAGCTCGACTTACGACAGACACGAGGTCTTGCACGGCGCCGGATGCGACCGGCGCAAGACACGAGCCAAATGACTTTCTCAACTGTTCTTAATATACGACATGGTTGGGTGTCACACCGGCTTCAGCATTATATCCCACTATTCTTATTCAATGTAATCAATCTATAATGTCACCTCGGGACCGTTCCATCTTGCGCAACACGGAGAGCAGTGATGGTGGGAGAATAAGCCTCTTAAAGTCAAAATAGCAGAACGAGAATGGGTGAGTAGCATTACTAAATATACGAGCTGATGGAGACTGCAACGACTCTACAACGCACAGCTCACGACCCATTTTGTTCGTACTCTACGCATAATGTTAACTTCGCCGAACAATCTAGTAGTCCAGCGGCACAGCAGCACGTCAGCAGCATAGCGAGCAAGGCGGGCAAGGCAAGCACTATCAATGCCCATACATACCACCCACTTGACCGCGACTAATTCACAAACAGGCAGAAACTAAACAACCCACCCACTTCGAAAACCCAACCCTGAGGCGGGGCTCGCCTTACGCCTGCATTTCTGACGATGGACCGCGGCGATGCAACCTACTGTTACCTTGTACAACCACGCCAAGACACAACGCACTCAACTGTTCTCGAGGGAAGACCGACTGGAGTCTAGCCTCGGGATGTGGGTCCACGTGGAATGTGGATTACGGCTTTCCGGATTACTGCCGAATCTCGTTCACTATCTACGGGAGAAGGACCTTGGGAGTCCGCGTGGATGGGATGGTACCGTTTCAACATCGTTTCTTGTGGTAGCACTACACTGCGCTGCATGGCATCGCGAGAAAGTGGAAGAATGCCACGAATACATCATCACCTTCCTCATTTGTACGCTTTCGCCGTATGCAAGCCCATATCCGAAGCTGACGTTCGGCGAAATTGGAGGCGACGTTTTGGGTATGCCGTTCAGAGTCTCTGCGATGTCACATGTGACTGCTACAGTTAATACGAATTCGTGATTTTTCGGGACTTTTCGTGTTTTGCGTTGCGTGTCTTGCATGCAGCTCATCGCCTCTTCGATCCGATCGGTGCCGAGGAATGGAAAGTGCTATATGCGGGTTATGCTGTGCCGAAGCCTTGCTTTGAATGCATGGTCCTCAAGATGGCGTGCTGAACACCGTGAAGAATTCCGATGGGAAGCGCACTGTGTAAGTCCGAGCGTTGCAGACAAGCCGATGCGTGGGTATTGAGAATGTCAAAATATCGATTTGAGTGTATTCATTTCATTTCTGCTCATATGCGATGTAAATCGTCCTCGGACAATCAACGTGTGCCCTTTAGCGCCATAGGAACAATATTTCATGATGTTACCGCATGCATGCGATTCGTAATGTCCATATCTAGTCTCAATGGACTCTAGATGCCCGATGTAAAGAAAAATGCGAGAACATGGTATGGATATATACATCGGTGCTGAAAGGGTATAAAGCAAATGCTTGATGAGAACGCCGATGGGAGAAGAAATGACAAGGGCGGCGTTGCGCAAGGGACTACTGTCCTTCCAGACAACATACGGCGACTGCTGCCCCAAAGATGGCAGACTCTAGTGCAATCTCAAGTGAGATCGACTTCGAAGCCGCGCCCGATGCAGTTGTGAGCTCGTCAAGGTGTGACTGGCAGAGCTCTCTGAAGAAAGGATACTTCTCGATGACCGAGCCGTTGCACCCTATGCTGATGTGCTCAGCTGTTGCCGGCTCCAGGCCCTCAGATTTGGTTCTCAGCACCCATAGTGCGTGGATACAAGTTGCAAGGAATGCAGCGGCGCGATGTGATACCAGCTGAGATACCTGGCGGATGAAGTGGATGTCGTTGAAGGTAGGTGGCCGGGTCAGAGGATGCTTCTGCTCGAAAAGCGCAATCGCGTTGGTGTAGTGTTTCGAGTTGTCCATCTCCATAGCGGCGAGGGTGCCGGTGTCAAGAGTATAAGGCTCTGACAACTTCTCGGGTATTTCGCCGCCGAACAAACCAGCTGTTCGAACGGCCTCTACTACGATCAATCGAACAATCTCTCCGAGATAGCGTCCGCTGATCATGTGTTCGAACGGTTGGAAATCCGGGCGTAGGTGACTCTCATTCAAGGCATCGTCCCACCGCGTAGTGGGGAACACATTTTTGCCGAACATGCTGCACTCGGTGTTGACAAGGACATGCGTAGCTTCGTCTAGCCATGTTTGAGGATAGCCTTTGTACTTGGTAATCGCTAGTGACGAAACGGGCAGGTGCACGGAGATATTGAACCCCGTCCCCAAGATGACGGCGAACCGTGTAGACGGATCTTCGTAAGCTCGCGATAATAATGTTGCGGATGAGTCGTTGACAATGGAATCCATGTGCACAGGTAGGTTCTGGTTGAAGCCGTCAGTGGCTTCCTAGCGCATCGGAGACGTGGTCTGAGCTTACCCTCTTCCTGCATGGCGCCATAATCAGCTCGCTCAGATCTTGACCTAGGACGCCTTCGGTTGCCCGAAAGCCTTTGCCCATGTCGAGCAAATTCGCACTGCGAATTGATGTTTGCCTGAAGTGGTGTCAGCTCTGCATCGTTTTGGAGAGGCACAAGGTGTCATACTCAACTGGGAACGACCACGCTAATCCCATGGGAAAGCTCTTGGTGCCACTGATATTCTGCAATTGCGGATCTGCAAGTGCTTGTTGTATCTTCTCGGCCATCCAGTCAAAAAATGCTGTTCCACTTCGTTGGCGAACTTTCTCGTCGATCACGAAGCTCTTCATAGTAACGATGCGCATGTGCTTGGCGTCTGGCTGCTTCCCATTCAATTCCACCAGAGCGACGCGAAAGGTTGATCCGCCAACATCGAGTGCGAGATATGTTCCTTTTTCTAAACCAGACGGCAACTTGTGGTTGTATGAGGGAAGCATACAGATGTCGCTGGCCTGGAGTTTTGGGGCGAATTGTTCCTGCAGTTCTACAGACATCTGCTGCAGCTTGGCCGGCTCAAGGGGCGTTTCCAACAGGCGCTGAACTTCACGTAGTAGGTCCTCCATAGTCCGATCGTATCTTCGCAGTGCATCTCGCGTCCGTCTTCGTGAAGAGAGTGATGGCAACACAGAGTGAATTAGGGATGGCAACATGGCCAATCTTTCTAGAGCCGCGAGCAGGCCCTGCCAGAAGTCGATCATGGGCTGTTTGTACCAAGAACGATTGGCGTTCGTAGCTGACGAACGGTGCTGGCCACGGTTGCTGTCAAGCTCCGGAATGATGGTGACGCGACGGCTTTTGAAGCGTTTCAGTAACAGGGAGGGCATTGGGAGGCAACAGTGTATTTGGATGTTGGTGACAGTGGGGCCAGGTCTTGGGATGGGTGTCGTTCGCAGGAGTTATATCAGACTTGACAGCTCAGTGATTTCTTCCAGGCCCCTGGATTGCAATGCACGGAGAAAACAGACGGGCCGGAGGAACGCGTGAACCGATGTCGCAAACGGCACTTCAGCATTGTTGTACGGGTCGTCAGACCATCGAAAAGGTTGTATCCGCTAGAAGACGTAGCAGCAAATGCTCCGGCGACTACTGGCGAGCGACGGGCTGCGTTGAGGCACGGCAGACAGGGCACACGTAAGGGTGCTTGCGGGGATCAAGGGAGAACGCCGCAGCGCTGAGAGACGAGTAGTCGTGTGGACTATGGCCGCTGGCAAAGCTCGCCAGCGTGTCAACTCGCGCCAGGCACGCTGCGATAGGGACCAGGCGTGCAGCGCAGGGCGTCATGGCGAGCGCCGTGGTGGGGTCTCTGGGAATGTTTCTTGATGGCCATGCTACCGTTACGTTGGCGTGGCTGGCTAGACTGCATTTGGACCGAAAATCTAGCCGTAAGCAGGCGAGATGGGAGTCGAGTGGTTGACTGCGCCGCGGACGTGATTCAACCAAATTGCAGGCATTAATGCGTGCAGTGGCGATCAAGACGGTTACTCATAGAGTGTAACCACACCCAGGACCACGACGTTGAAACAGAGCGAATGCACAGCGGCTGAGGGACGTGCACCCGTACCTACAATTCTGCGCCAAGTTGTGATAGATTGGCTCACTTTGCGCCTCTTTCAACCTCACCGCGACGTTTTCCGGAGATATCGCCAAAATCATGGAGGACTAACGACCGTCACGCCATCATTTTCACGATTCATCAAACCTCCTGGACTGCAGAATGCTCCGCTGATACTAACACGTACCCCGCCCCGCGCAAGTGTAACCATCGGAGCTCCCTCGTGGCCCAGAATGCTTGTTCTCGGAAGCAAGGACTCGAGGCGGCAAGGCTGCTGGAACATCGTGTCCAACCTCGTGTGCCAGCGCGAGCTGTCGTCAGATTCCGCGCCGCATAGTGTGGGAGCAGAAACAGTTTAGATGCTGCAACGAGCAACAAGGGCATGATGACTTGATACGAAGCTACCACCATCCTCGATCGGCATATACTCGATGAGGAAGGCACAGATCGATCAAGGAGCCCAGAACTGGGGCACTTCAGGGTTCAACACGCGAGACCCGGAGATCACATCCATGGGTTCTTGAAACAGATTCCGTCACTGTATCAAGACCACGAACAGCAGCATGGTTTGTTCATGTGATTCAATTCCATTGTGCAGTCTGACCTGTGACACAAGCTCGACACAGTCACCCATGTACGCTGCGCGTAGAGATCGAGATTGCTTCACCACGCTACGATAGCTCTCAGTACGGCATTCGTGTAAAGAGATGTACAGAAAGTGAAAGAAGGAAATCGCCAGGTGGTATCAAGAGCCCCAATAAACAGCAATGCATCCTCCGCTGAACGCCCCCATTCATTCGTCACAAATGTAACTCGAACTTCTCAGACCTTAACATCCTCGCCCTTCACGCTTGTGATGTGAGCCTTGGGGGCGACTTCTGCGACGGTCTCGTCTGTGAAGGCAACATCCTTCTCCAGCGAGACGGTGTCCTCGACCTTCCAGAGAATGACAGGAAGAGCTACGAGCAGACTGCCGGCAAGGAGACCCCAGTTAGACGCGAACATGTTCATGTATGGGATCTTTATGTCGTCCAGGCGCCAGGTGATAGCACCACCAGCAGACTGGATGCCCTTGTAGAAACCAGCGAAATTCGCGAGCTTGCGGCCGTTGTTCGTCAGGGAGCCCATGAACCAGTAGACGCACGTCTGCCACGCGGCGTCGGAGAAACCGTAGAACATGTAGAGCACGAAGGGCCCAGCATAACCAGCATCGGACCAGTCTTTCAGTGTATTGTTCTCCTTTGCCGCGGCAGCTGATGCACGGTTGTAGGTTTTCTGGAACATGTAACCGAAGCCCCAGACGATCATGATGGTTGCGAAAAGTGCACCCCACGCCGCCTTGGCACGAGTTGTTCGACGTACACCCTTGAAGTCGAGTGCAAAGCCGAAAACGTATGCGCCTACAATTTGCATGATATAGTAGACTACGCCGTTCAGGGCACGCGTACGCGTATTGAAGTACGCGCCGTTGACCTCGGTGAAGTGGTAGGCGTAGAACCAGTTGGAGGCGAGGAACATTGGGAAGAGCAGAATGATGTAAGGGTCGGTGAAGAATGTCTGCCACAGGCCCAGAATCTCAGACTTCCATGACGGGTGTTTCATGACGATGACCTTGGATCCATCTGCACGAATGACATCCCTTGCATCCACGAGGGTCCAAGCCAGACAGGCACCGATGATGGTCAGGATAAGAAAACCAACGTAAGTGCCATCGGTGACGTTCGCAGGAGTCGTGGCGTGAATATTCTGGCCAAGAGGAATCTGCAAACATTAGCTTTCGTTGCTTGCGGAAAGGGCCTTGTGTAAAACAAAGTAGCGCGTGACTTACCAGACTACCAATCACAGCACCCAGGTTGAAGATCATCCAGAACCAGGAGATGTAGCGACCCTTGGACTCCTCGGGTGGGTAAGACATCATGATGGCTCCCTGAGCGCACCACAGTAGACCGGCGCAGACACCAAGGAGCGCACCAGCAAAGGTGGTGAAACCGAGATTTTGCTTGTGGTTGTATGCCAGGTAGGACGCCACGTAAACTGAGTAACCGACACCACCAAGTGACAAAGCCGTGCGAATACCGAGCTTGTTGGTGAACGTGCCGGCAAAAAAGCCAACCACAGCAAAAGTTGAGTACAATGCCGTGTTCGCCTTGTTGTTTGCCGTGGGGTCGAGCTGGCCGCCTCCACCCATGCCGTTAAGCGCATTGAACATGCCCGGGCACATGAAGCAGACGAAGGAGACAATGACCAGCTGCACTGGCGGAGAAGCGAACCATGGCAGCTTGAAGCCGAGCACGGTGAAGCGCTTGTACTTCCAGGAATCGGGCAGCTGGAGCGTGTTGCTATCGGTCAGGGAATGGTCGGCTGAGCTGACATCGTGGCCAGGGTATGGAGCGCCCTTCTCGTAGGTGTCGTTGGTTGCCATATTTTTCGAGGTTGTGGTCCACGTCAGTTCGGGCGGTTGTGTTGTTATAGTTGTGAGTTGAAAGAGGGGCAGTTGTGGAGAAGTAGTTGGAACCTTGTGCGAACTAGCTAGTAGATAAGATATACTAGATAGTAAAGTACGAGCGCAATGGCCGAGAAAACGCGCAGATCGTCAAAGCGTTTGCGTCGAGTGTGTGAAAGCGAAGGGTGTGCTTGAATTATAGCCTTCAAGCTAGGACCAGCTCACGGCCTCCATTCACCGTCAGTCCAAACGGCGCTACCCGTGTTCGGTCTCCCCTAGCACACGACACTTCCCGGCCTGCGTTGCTGATGTTCTGCGCCTCCGTCGCCTTTGGCGACATTTCACTGGCAACGGGCTCCATGCAAGTACCCGCGTGCGCGACCCCATATTGTAACACAGGCGCCACGACCGAGCAGTTGCGGCCTGCAGGCTTGACGGGACGCCTCGTTCTCGAGGCTTGCGGGGGACCAGTGGGTTGACCAGCATAACGGGGCACGATCACCATGGTCTTGCGCCAAAATCGCCCCGCGCTATTCGCTCATGCATCGTATTTTCGGCTGACAGAGGCCGCTAGCGAGATGTAACCTTGAGCTCCATCTCTCATCTCGTGCCTTATCATCAACTTATCAGCTCTCTGCGCAGGAGCATCGTCCTGCAGCGGCCTATCTCAATACGCCGACGTACTAACGGGTATCATGACTTTCCACGTATCTCTCCTTCCTAGTCAGAAATATCCACAGTCTCCATCACAATGGTTCGGTAGCATGGCAGCAAACAGGGGACATATCAGCGTGCAGATTGGCGTGTCGCACCTTACACTGCATGGTGTTGTGGATTATGTGTAACGTTCTTGAGAAGGAGTTCGTGGATGTTTGCATCCGGCTAACGCCGCTGTCACATTGTGACAAAGGAATTTTCGACGACTTTCGACTGGCAATGCTTGCTGCGTAACATATTGCAAGCTCGTTCGTCTGTCATTCTCTCAAATAACAGTCTGCTGTGACCGTTGGGACTGCAGGAAAATTTTGCTCCTCTAAGACCTCCACCATGTAGGCATCTGCACTGCGAGAAGCACCACATCAGCACGCTTACCGCATATAGGCGGCTCATTATCAGAAACCATCCTCAGGCTGCATCCAAATACATTGCCGACTATATCATTGGTGCGCCACCTGATCCCTTGCGTAGTCTCGCAGCCAGCTAACGGCCATACATAGAACGCATCAATACCTTCAAGCCTACTTCTGAGAACCCATTTGTTCTGGGCCTGCCCACTGGAAGCAGTCCAATTTTGGTGTACGAGCGTCTCGTTCAGCGCCACAAAGCTGGCGAGATCTCGTTCCGCAATGTGGTCACGTTCAATATGGTAGGGATTCAGCTCCTCCGCATCCTTACACCGGGTGTAGCACAGCATCGTGGCACTTTGAGCTGATCAAATCAGGACGAGTACGTCGGGATCCCTCGGGACCACCCGGAGAGCTACCACAGCTTCATGTACAAGCATTTCTTCTCGCACGTCGACGTGAACCCCAGCAACATCAACATACTCAATGGCAACGCGCCAGACCTCGAGGCTGAATGCCAGAGCTATGAAAAGAGGATCCAAGCAGTCGGTGGCATCGAGCTGTTCCTGGGCGGCATCGGTCCCGATGGGCACATTGCTTTCAATGAACCCGGTTCCAGCCTGAAGTCTCGCACGCGCGTAAAGACCCTTGCCTACGATACCATACTCGCCAACTCGCGGTTCTTCGGGAACAACTTGGACCAAGTGCCTAAGATGGCGCTCACCGTTGGCGTTCAGACGGTCCTGGATGTAAGTGCACTGTCCCTTGCAGATCTCAGCTGAGTCTCACATGTTTCAGGCTCGCGAGGTCGTCATCATCATTACTGGTGCACACAAGGCCATGGCCTTGCAGAAGTGCATCGAGGGCGGTGTGAACCACATGTGGACACTATCCAGCCTGCAGCTGCACCCCCATCCAATGATCGTTGTCGATGAGGACGCAACGCTGGAGCTGCAGGTCAAGACGGTCAAGGTACGCTCTCCGAAGCCAAGCAGAGGGTATATGCGCTTAACTTAAACAGTACTTCAAGAGCATCGAAATGGTCGGCAACGAACTCGGAATCCGACAAAAGCTGCCCCGGAAGCGCGACTCACTTGTCGATGAAGTGATTGCACCAGTGCCGCAGCCACAGACTAATGGCCTTAGACTCACTGTGCCGCAGTTCAGCATCTCACGCTCAGCCAGTCCGTCACTGGAGCCGATGAGTGCACGATTGACCAATGTAGAGGCAAGCACTGTTCTCTCGATGGAGGCGCTCGAAGACTCGCCGACGACTTGTATGAGCGCTCGCGTTGCTTGCTGAGTTTGTCGTTTCGTTGTGGAGGTCGTAGCTTCGGAGACCAAGCATTCAATCATAGATTGGTATTTGTACAGATCTGTTACTGCAATAGCATCGCCGAGTTCTTTGCAGAGGTATCAAGACCCCAGGGCATTAGTAGGGAGACAACTCCTTCAATTGATTCATCACTTATGTTATCGCTTACGTCGACTCAAAGGCTTCACATAGTCCTCGATTTTTTTCACAGTATTCGGTGCTTTATAAGTGTTCTATGATTCTGTTGGCGGAATGGATAGAATGGTCCTTTCGGGCGTAGAGAATTGCGTATGAGCCGCATGTGAACTCCATGGAGCTGGGCCGAGGCAATTTACCGCGTCATGCAACTTCCCTCCACCCTTGACTAGCTCTTCCCCAGATTTCACGACCATAACAACAACACACCTTCGAAGAATGGTGATATCTCAGCAACATGTCATCCTCGGGCTCATCGCAGCCAGGACCGGCTGACAAAGCGCAACCCATAGACCCAGTTCTGCGCAATGCACTGCGATACACCATATCGGCCAAAGAGTACGAGCTCTTACACCAGTACCTCCTGTCGCGCGCGCCCTCAGTGAAGAAGCGCACACCCAATCCAAAGCACTTTAACGCCATATCGAAGAGCCCGGACGACTACAATGCCGCTGCGGTTCGCGCATCACTGCGACTCGGCATCGCGACCTTCTCAGGGCTGAAAGCTTGGGAGCTGATATCGACGAAGCTCATGTCACGAGGACAGGCAAGAAAGCCACAGCCACGACTACCCGTATGGAAGTCGCCCGACCTGAGATTGAGCAGCTCTCTTGCGCTCATCCTTCTCTTCCACCGCCTTCTCCGCCGCTTTTTCCTTCGGCTCCGCGAAACACTACTCTCCAACGATGGGAAGCCTTTCAGGAAGCGCAATCCGCGAATCGCACGCTCCCTGACATCCAGACTAGCACCCGCTATAGGCTCCAGTTTAGCTGGCTTCTTCCTCGCGATACACCCTGGCAATCAATTGCGCGTCACAATAGCCATATACATCTTCACAAGAGCTTTGGAGTTTGGCTACAACTATATGGAGGATGTGGGGTACTTCAAGAACAGACCTCACTGGTTCGGATCATGGATGTTGATGCCAGTAGCATGCGGACAGCTGCTCCATGCCTTTGTCTTTGACCGCGACTGCTTCCCGGCACAGTATGGCAAATTGATTTTGAACAGCTCGCCAGAGTACATCCAGAGGCGACCGGCCGACTATCCTGCGAACATGCGATGGCCAGACACCTTCCAGATCGTAGACAGCCTGGCAGAGATCTCCAAGCTGCGATGGCCGCCCTTTATCTCACCAATCCTCTTCCCTACCCATGAGACGCTCCCGAAGAGCCTCACTGCCATATCGTCGATCACGTCGCCCGCACATCCAGCCATCAAGTCGCTGTCGTGCGCGCTCCTACATCCGAACGATCCGTCGTGCCTGCGCACATACGTACAGTACTGGATACAAGCATTTCCAAAGGTTGCGCGGCTCTTTACCATGTACTTTGCTGCGATGAGCCTGCTCCGCTACAAGTCCTTCCTTGACTCGCCGGTAGCGGCGATCAACAAGTTATCCAAGACCATACTACGCACATCTCTTTTCATCACAGGTTCCATCGGCACAAGCTGGGGATCAATCTGCCTATTCCAGAACATCCTGCCGCGCACGTTCCTACCCACTCAGCGCTGGTTCTTTGGCGGTTTCATCGGCGGTCTGTGGGCATACGTTGACCGTAAAGGCGGTCGCGCTAATGCTCTTTACTCGCTGCGCATGTCGATTGATTCGCTTTGGCAGGTTGGCATCAAGAGGGGTTGGTGGAGAAGCGTGAAGAATGGCGACGTTTTGCTGTTTGTGCTTAGCTTGGCGACCGTTAATGCGCTGTATGAGGTTTCGCCGCGGTCGGTGAATAGTAGTGTGGCTAGGAAGGGATTGGGCGTGCTTAGGGGTGAAGGATGGGTCGACCCTGCTGCGTTGGTGGAAGGGAAGTCGAAAGAAGACGGGGAGTGAAACGATAATGTGTAATTAGTACGCTTATCGTTCCAGGATGCATGAGTATGTGTTTGTCTGGCGATGTAGTCCATACAATCTTGCTGTCTACCAGCGATGAAGCTACAACATGTAACTTTGCCCTCGACGTGGGTCACAACGACATTAATTCACTGCAATTATAATTACCGCAATGCAAAACATGAAGACGAATCTGTGCTGGAGAGTGTGTGAAGGACATGATGTGTAGGTGACGTCCACTAGCACTTGTCCCGAAACAGCAAAGTAAGTGGCTATTTCTCGTGATATCATGACCACGCGAAAGCGCGTACCGCGTCGAGCTAACGTCAACTCACCCAAAGAAAGTTTCGCATGCTCGTCAACGACATCGACATCTCCAGGACGCCATGGCATTTACGATCGATCTCGCCAATCTACCCCATCGCTTCCCCTGGCACTAGCAAAACGCTACCTAATCGGCAGAATCCTGACGTCGACTGTGCTCTTTCCGAGGTACAACGACAGAGCAAGGGCAATTTGCGATCCTTGTGCCTGGTACACCTACGAACTATGTGGTGTTCGATCGTCGATGATCTTTAGCACGTCGCCCTTTTCATGAAAACAGCGAACGAGGACGATATTGATATCTACAGTTCTTCGAGCAGCACGGATTGATTGCGGCTAGCATATAGCGCCCATCATTAGTATGCGACCGTACATCCCAGATCGGCCAGATGTTCATCTCTCCTGGCTGGGCCCGAGCTGCCGATTACTACGGTGGTACCTGGCGCTGAGCCGTTTCCTCTGCGCCATGCTGTCATGATCTATGCCTAACCCCTGTGACAAGGTGCACGATCCGTCATAAGCTTGTACCTTGGAGAGGAGAAGATGACGTCTGAGGGATCAGGGTAACGTCTACTTAATCTGCTTGCTACGCTGTCTTGCCCTGCATCAAAACTTCACATCCACTTCGACTTTAAAACTCCAGTTCCACCGCACCACACAACTCAGTCCGTCTCCAAGCAAGACTTTCTTCGATCCCCTTCAACATGAGCTCCAACGACCAATTCCAAGCACCCGTCGACAACGACTACAAGTCACGCACCGGACAGTCCGAGATTCCCGTCCAGAGCGACGATGCTGGCGTGGAAGCTACTGAGTATGACAATGGCGGTGATTCGGATAAGCAGCTAGGTAAGTCAATGTGAACGTAGCTGTGATCACTATCTGACATCATACAGAGAAGGATGAGAAGGAAGCTGTTGATGAGAGCAATATTCTGGATGAGCGCACTCGTGGCGCGGCGAAGAAGTCTGGGGCGTACACTGAGCCGAGCGATGATGTTGATGATTTGACTGCTGGTGGTCAGGATGGTACTTCTTCTGGTCGTCAGTAGGAGTATTGTAAGCGGAAGCGTATCGATCTCGCAGTCTTTCCCAAGTCAAAGATTTTCCCCATTCTCTACTATCTCGCTCCACGCAATGTGCATGTCCACTTCTTTTTCCCACACTTTGCTGAAGTTACAACACTTATGTCCTGCGCCACGTGTGAGATGAGTGAGAGGGTGATTCCGGACGCAGCTACGAATCGACTAAGTCCACATGCCTGAAATTCACTGTCCAACACGCGCATTTTGAGTTGCTCATCAAGAGACGTTCAAGTCGCTGAATTGTTCCACTGTTCCATACTGTTTCGTTTCTACGTGTCCCAAGTATCAGATCCGCAAATGCCGACCTCCTGTCCAAAATACACCGTCACCGTCAAATTGCAAACGCGTTTGTTTACAATCCCACCTCCCAACTCACCTTCACCTTGTGTAAAACTCTTCGCCCTCATTTCCCAACACTGCCTTCCACCATTTGACCTTCCACTCCCACCTCCCACCACCTTTGCAACACCAGCTGCGCACTTCTCGACGCAGTTTTCCAAGCAAGTCCCCGACGCACTTCCGCGTTCGCGAATACGTAAGTATTCCCCTATCACACAGTTTCGTCTTTTCCGCCAGCTCGCTACTGGCGGCGCGTTTGCTTGAATCATCCCCCCAATTCCCAATCATCAAAATGCACCCACCAGACCGCCCATGGGCAAGCCGCGTCTACAATCAGCACCCGCACCCGCACCCCACTCAACCGCTCTTTGGACCCCTCGGCCATCAGTACCCGACTCCTCGCCCACTGCCCGTAGTAAACGCCATGCCCAAGAAGATTTCGAATAAAGAGGCCGAGGCGAAAGCCGCCCACGACAAAGCACACAAGCAACGTGTATTCATATCCGACTTCCTGGGCCAGCACTCGCTCCAGATGGGCGTCGCGTACTTCTACCGTGGTCACTATATTTATGTGTACCCCGGCGGCCACCCTATCGAAATCGTTCCGTTCTCGATCAAGAAAGGCATCAACTTCACCGGCTGTGTGCGGGATGCTGCGCCGGTGTTCTATCCGAATGCCTCAGGCTTGATTCCTGAGCCTACTGTCGCGGCGTTCTACCAGAGCAAGGTGTCGTTGTACCGAGATAGAGTAGATCAGGATGAGAGCATCGCGAGGGAGTATGAGGAGGCGGTCGAGGACGATGACATGGAGGTAGGTGTTGGACGTGCAAACTCTTGAGACACAAACACTGATTTCGTTCCTAATCTCGCAGATGCCGTTCATTGCTCGCCACGGTCCTGGCGCAGCGTACTCTGGTGCACAAGTCAACACTATGGGCATGACGCCGCTTGTCCCATCGCAGGTGTCTTCTCGCAACGCTTCGCGTGGAAACTCTTACGTCTCACTGCCGACCCTGGCTGTCCACGGCGCTGGAAAATCTAGGAAAGGCAAGGCCATCGCGCCATCATTCCACGGCGGCAACGACGGCGATCGCGTCCAGGCTGCCTACGAGAATGCTATGGGCCACTCTCTACGCTCAACGGGCGGTGTACCGCCTGCTCGAGCACGCCCTCCCCTTCACCGCTTCATGTCGAGTCCAAACGACCTCGCTTCTAATGTATCGGCAGACACTCGCGCTCTGCCACGCTTCGTTAGCGATCCGAGCATATTGGACACCGGCTCTCATCCTGCTACTCGCTGGGGTTCGCACGCCTTGCTCGCAGGCCTAGCAGTCCAGCAAGCCTTCGACGGCAGTTCATCATCCAAAGCAGGCCCGTCCTTCTCTCGCGGCCATTCGCCGCTCGCAACTCCAGCTCTGTCACGCTCAGCTTCCCGTGTACCCTCGCGCAGCGGTCTCGCCAATGAGTTCAACATGGCCGAGTATGAGGCCGAGTCCGAGTCCGAGTCCGACTATCACTCAGCTTCCCGTGTACCTTCGCGTAGCGGTCTCGCCAACGAGTTTAACATGGCTGAGTACAAGGCCGAGTCCGACTCGGACTACGCTACCCTTGAGGACGATTCCGACAGCTACTACGGCGGAGCGTGTTTCGAGGCGGGTCCAGGTCCGGTGGTCTCGTCGTCTTCGAGAAATCGATCGCGCACTGTGACGCCCGCGCTATCCAAGTCGACGTTCAGCGTGGGCTCGAACTCGAACAACGCGCTGGCTAGTATCACGTACAACGACGGTCAGGCGTACTACAACGAGCCTAGTTCTGGTCCACTGATCTTCTCTCGTGCTGCGTCGCCGGCGGTCTCGCGCTCAGCGTCTCGTGTGGGCTTAAATGCTGGTAAGCAACACCCTATGCTCTGAGATATGAGGCAGAACTGACAATGTATACCTCCAGCCTACGCCGAACGCCAGTCTTCTTCAAGTGCCAAGTTGCTTGGTTCTTCCCTCGCAGAAGCATCCCAGCCCTCTCTCATCAGCCTGAGCCGCTCGCACGACAGTAAGTCAAACATCCCTCACAGATTAAAGACATCAACTAACCTCATACACCTCCAGCCTCCACCACTGACCGTATCGGCCCCGCCTACGCCTCCCAGACCAACCTGCGCTCGGCCTACACCTTCGGCACCACCCTGCTCTCCAACTCCAGCGAGCACCCATTCGACTTCGCCATCGGCAACAGCTTCACCCCGCACGACCGCGCCATGTACCTCGCCGACTCCGCGCCCGGCTCGCGTCTCCCCTCGCGCCCCGAGTCACCAGAGCCATCGTTCGGAACCCAGGCCAAGGGCGCATTCGCCAGCACATCGCACCTCCAGCACGCTGCCACCGCCGCCGCCGCGCAGTCTTCGTCAACCTACCTGTCCGACAACTGGGCCGATCCACGCGCCACACAACCCCCCAACTTCAACCCCATGGCCTCACCCCCGAGCAGCCGCAACAAACCCATCGGCACCGGCCGCCCGCGCCGCGCCTCGCAGCTGCTCAACGAAGCACACAACGCCACGCACCCCTCTACGTACCGCAGCCTCGGCAGCCAGGCCGTCGTATCCGCGCGCGTACCCAAGTGTCGCATTTACAAACACGGCAAGGGCTGTGACGGCATGGGCACGAGCGGGACGTGGAAGACGCAGGAGGCGCGTCAGAAGGGAGGTTTCGCGGAGATGTATCCGATGCTGGTTGGTGAGGGAGTGACGAGGAGGGAGATGGTGGACTGGGAGGGGTTGGTGGAGGAGGGTAGGGGATGGTAAAGAAGAGATTGAGAAGGAGATGGGAGTTTGGATTGATTGATTGAGATTGTGAAAAAGGTGCTTTGTCGCACTTCAGGACGTATTGAACGTTGGAGTCGACCGACGATCATGGATGTACGATGTTGGGAACTGGATACTTCGCAAGGGAACGCGAAACAACAGGCTCAAGACCTTCGGATGACTTTGGAACCGAGTCATGGTATTAGGCTTATGTGCCTTGGATACTTCATACAAAGATCACGAGGATCGAACTAATGGAATGAAAGGGGCTGGGAGATGATGATACAAACTACTATGAACTTGTGGCTTCAGTCGCCGTGCCGCTCTCGCTCGTGTCCTTCATTGCTTCCTCGTTCTTCTTCTGTGCGGCCATTTGCCATGCTGGGATTGCGGCGCGACCGCCTGACCTGCTGTATAATGACGCGGCAGGCTTCTCTGTTGATGGAGTAGATGCTGCCGGTGTAGTGCTTCCCTGCGCTCCAGTAGAGCTCGCACCGTTGGTGCCGTTCGACTGCTCTACTGGCGCTGGGGTAGCTGCGGGTTGTTGTGCTGGTGTCGAGCTTCCAGAAGTGCCGTTGACATTCGGTGTCGGCGCAGGGCTCTGTGACTGGTTTGCGCCGTAGTTGTTGTTGGGAGTTGGGGCAGAGGGTCGGGCAGGTCCGGCGCTCATTCTGTTCCCGACAAGCGTCTTCAGGCTCTTCAGCTCGGTGGAGATTTCACGTAGGCGGTTGTCGGTAGACTCCTTTTGGGCGTCCAATGCCTTTGGGATGAGATCCCTCAGACCACGCACATCATCCTCGATGCGCCTGTTGTCGTCGCCCTGTCGCTTCGATGACTCCTTCAAGCTGGCCAGAACGCTCTCTACCTCGCCGAGAGCGTCATCTAGTCGCGTTGTTCGTGCCTCTTCGGATGCCTTCAGGGCGGTTGTGTCGGTGTTGAGCTGCTCCAGGAGGTCGAATGCGCGCTTGAACGACTCGTCGATCGACGCCTTGTCTTGCTCCAGCTGTGGTGGTGTCGGTGGTTTGATCAGGGGTACAATGTAGCGCTTCGCCGTAAAGTAGAGGCCATAGCCCACGCCTCCCATCACGGTCGCCATGATGAAGTAATCTCGCCAGTCACGTTTTGGTGGTCTACAACCTTGTCAGTCTTCTTCGTGTATGTCCATCCGATGTTCTTACTCTGGCGGTGGGGACTGTTGCCAGTAGCCTTGTGGAGGGTAGCCATATGCCGGCGCATTCGGCGGCGGTCTGTTGTAGGCATAGCTGGGTGGAGCGGATGTGGACGGCGGTGGAGGAGGCTGGCTGGGGTCTTCGGCGGCGGCGCGTGCCAGAGACACATCGACTTCTTCTTGTGTAAGGTTCTTCGACTGGAGAAAGGCGATGCGCTTCTCGAGAGGCGCGCTGGCGACGGACGGGTCTTGCAGGACTAGATGGCAGATGAGTAAGGAGCATGTGCGTGTCGTGTCGCGATTGCCGTAACTTACAGGAGATCTGCTAGGAGTCAGTTTTGATACGCGCGTTTTCACATACAATACTTACAGCAGACGTGATGAGATCCTCGCGGACCATGGTGACGAGTTGCTGCCCAGTCGCAGTCTGATGTGTGTACGGAGGCTCGATGTCGAAGGGGCGCGGAGCGTTGATGTCGCGAAATGACGATGGCGGGTGAAGCCGAGGCATCTCTCGACCTGGCCATCGGATCCGCGCGCCTCACGTGCACGTCGGTTACTCCTTCCCGGCTTCGACGTCCTTTCACCATGACAATCTCATCGTTCTAGGTCTATCGCAGCCACAATACATCCTCACTTGCCGCCACTTTGATCTGCACTACGTTGTGTATCAAGGTCACTTAGCAACGTTCTGAGTACAGCGTATCGGACGTTGAACATGTCCGCAAGCTCATGCTCTTTCACTTGGTAAAACTAATGCCACTTCCGCTTCTCACTTCTTCCTACCACCCTCTATCGCTTGCAAGAGTAGGGTTTTCATGGCAAGGCAGTGTTATGGAGGACGATCTCATAATGTCCAATCATCCTCCTTGTTCGGCCCATGTCTTGTTCATTGTCTTCAACATTGTTAAAAAGTCTTTCGCATATCTCACTTTCACACAGTGTCGTTATCGCCTGCAAAAGACTACATATTTCGGTGGTCAACGTGTACGCGAACATCTGGCTGACCGGCCTTTGAATTGCACACGTTCGCATGACTGCGGCGCTGCTATGGCACACGTCCCAATGCTTTTTGGACAACTATAGACTCTGCACCGAACGACTGCGCCTGCGGGTAACATTCTCTGACTCTCCTTCACCATGGACAAATACGTTTGCACAATGCAGGCTAGGCACCCAACGGCGATTGGCTCAACATCTCTCGCTTTCACCACATTGTGCGTGAAAGCGAGACAAACAGAGGTCCCGCTGTTGCTCTCACTGTCTACCATTGTAGCATTTCCTCCTGATCTGTCTCCCTCTACCAGACACAGATTACAGGATATCGTCAAACATGGATCCCTTTAACAAGCAGCGCCAGACTAACATCTTTCTGATATCGACGCGGTTGCGCTAGCCCAGCAGCAGGGTGGAAAGCGCAAAGCCCTACCGAAGAAGAAGAAGAAGAAGAAGAAGAAGAAGAAGAAGAAGAAGAAGAAGAAGAACGTACTAGGTCCGCGAACTGATCCTGTACCAGCCG